>ERZ780218.346-NODE-346-length-46112-cov-5.354930_pt1 | contig 46112 bp, 35 predicted proteins | sample MGYA00510975_ERZ780218 | MGnify/ENA primary metagenome ERZ780218 (study PRJEB29588, sample SAMEA2152063) | human gut metagenome | biome: human gut; feature: human-associated habitat; material: faeces | place: Denmark | collected 2008/2010 ... | reverse complement strand
CCTGCTTTACTCATTCCTTTTTCATCCGCTCTTTTTTTTATTTTGTCATTATATCCTTTTGGTGCATCAAATTGAACTTTTTCTAAATTCTCTCTATCCCATTTTTTATTTGCTTTTTTTCTAGCTTCTGATAATGCCATTTTATCACACTCCTTATTATTTTTATTATATATTATTATATTTTTCTTGTCAATATACACTATATCGGGTTCATTCAATTTTTACTTTTAATACACAAAATGTTGTTTATTATACACTGGATAGGGTGTATAATGATATATAGAAAAGCAAAACAACCCGAAACACTGAAAGGACGGTAAATATTATGAAAAACGAGATTAGGAAAATTGAGTGGTTCAGACATAACGGAATGTATAGAGATGATTACACGGTTTTTTATAAGGACGGAACAACAAGAACATACCGCATTAAAGGGAAAATGAATAAGAAACATTTTGAATTTATCCAAAAAATGTGAAAGAATTGAAAAGAAAGACGGTAGACACGTGGGTGACAGATACACGGCATAAACCAAACAGGGGCGGGCAACCGCCCCACAACATAAAGGGGGTTAATATTATGACAGATAAGTTAAACGAACTGCAAAGATATTTCGAGAAATACGCAACGACCAAAACAAAGATCAATAACGTAACAATAAACGGAAAGCCCGCAACGGTAACATTTAAAGAGTATGGAGCGGCAGAGAAAGACAAAGAAGAATTTAAAAAGTACGACGGCAGCGACGGACATTATTATTACATAGTAATAACAACAAAGACAGAATACATAAACACATATTACGGAAAACGATTAACGGTGAATGAAACATACGTCACAAACAAAGCAGAGGGAAACGAAATTTACAAACAGCTCAAAGAAACAAAGAAATTTGATTTTACGATCTAAAAACAAGCCGAACCCCAGGCGGCCAAACCTGGGGAGAAAGTGAGTATTGATATGAAAACATTTTATGAGGTAGTTTCAATTTATTATTGCAATGGAGAAGTTTTAGTATTAATCAATGAAATTAAAGCCGAAAATAAGCCTGATAATTATTCTTACAAATGCTTTAGTCATTGTACATATAGAGATTATTTTTATACTTTAAAAGAAGCGGAAGAGTTTCGCTATGATTGTTATCATTGCTGATGTAATCGTGCATAGGGGGCTGGGGGATATCCCCCAGCTTTGCAAGGTCTGACAGTATATAAAAGTTTGATAGTGAGCGATAAGGAGCGATAGCGACTGCGTAGCGAACGACCCTTACAAATTTTTATAGTACATCTCGTCCCTGCGCTCCTTTTGCAATTTTTTGATAGATAAACTTACTTTTGTTCATATTTCATTTTGATAAAACAACTAACAGCGCACCATCTCAACATAAAGCGATTTTCCCTGTATCGCAAACTTTCCTCGGCGCATGAATTGCGCCGTCATTAAACTTTATCTATGACAAATAATTCTAACCGTTAATATAACGGACAAAATTCCCACTTGACAAACAAGAATAAATGTTCTATTATAATATATAGGAACGATTGTTCTTTATGTAACGGTGGGGAAAAGAAGTTGCGGTTAGTATTACCCGCAACTTCGTCACACGTCACAAAGGTGTTTCAAATAGCGCAATTTCGGTGCTTATTTTTGTGACGGAATTTTGTCACAACTTCGTCACAAGGAGGTGAAATCTTGGCTGATTTTACTTGTAAATCAACGTTCTGCGTTATTAATAACCCTCGTTATAATATAACATATAGACATAATGAATCAGGGGAAATAATTAAAGATGATAACGGAAAACCTGAGATATTAACTCAGGATCCTACTGAATATTATGGATTTACAGAACAGCAGATTTGTGATGATGTGTTAAACAAGTGGGTGTCTGACGGCGATGAACATACAGGAGCAGTTTTATATTGTGTTTCCGCTTTAGGACTTGAACATCTTCATTGTGTTTTTGAGAGTAAAAAGACATATCGTCCTTTAACTGTTTTAAAACGTCTTTTTCCAAAAATACATATTGAAGTTACAAAAGGCAGTAAAAAGGATGTTGAGGATTATATAAATAAAGTCGGTAAGTTTGAGGAAAAGGGCGAGAAGATATTAGCAAAGTCTCAGGTTGGTGAAATAATCGGTTGTCAAGGTAAAAGAAATGACCTTATAACTCTTGATGAAATAAAAACTCTTATATTTGAGGAAGAAAAAACACCTCGTGATATATTTCTTGCTTTTCCAAAATCCTTAAAAGATGAAAAAGCCGTTAATTATTTATATTTTCAAAAGCGCTTACAAGATACTCCTTTATTGCGAGATGTTGAAGTAAATTGGCTTTGTGGTCGTACTGGTTGTGGAAAATCTTATGAGTATGTAAAGCTTTGTAAAAAGTATGGTCCTGATAATGTTTATCTTGTCAGTGATTATAACAATCCTTTTGATAATTATCAAGGTCAGGATGTAGTTATTTTTGATGAATTTCGTGGACAGTTCAGACTTGCGGAGTTTTTGCAATATACACAAGGTTATAGACAGGAAATAAGGGCAAGATATTCGAACAAGTTTGCGCTTTGGACAAAGATTTATATTACTTCACCTGTTACGCCTTATGAAATTTACAGAAATAATGGTGAAACAACTGGTTCAAATGATAAGCTTCAACAGATTTATCGCAGAATCAACAATATTATCTATTGTTTTAAAGAAACAAAAGAAGAATACACGTATTACTTTCAAAATCGTTTTGATTGCCCTGAAAACGGTTGCGCAAAAGATATGTATGATAATTTTTATGATTGTCGTCGTTATTATATCAATCAAGTTTCTTGCAATTCTTCTTTTTTAGGTGATGATACTTGTACGGTGTCTAAAATTAAGAATAAGAATAAGCAGAAAAATGAAACAAATGAATTTTAGATAATAATATCATTTAACAATTGTTCTTGCTTGTTTGACAATTTAAAAGAATTTATATAATATACAAAATGGAGGTTTTTTTATGGGAACTAAAGAATTTAATGCAGATGAATTAAGGCTGTTTTATCTGTGGTTAAGCGGTCAGATTAAGGGTAGTAAGCAGACGGACAATAATTTGATTCTCGTTTTCCTCTGCTGTCCTGCCGAGCGTGACAGCCTTTTAAAAGAGTTTTTGACTGAGTTCGGAGCAGAAAGACGGTATTTAGCACTTCGCCATTATCTCAGTCATCACTAATAAGAAGAAACTGCCCTTGAATGCTGAATTGCGCCAACAATTCAGCGGACAGTTTCTCTACAAACCCTCTTAGGAGAAAGGAATGCCATAATGAAATTTAAAGATTATATCCCTTTGTATCTTAGTAGCTATCAGACTGTAAATACGGTTGAACATCAAACTTATATTCGTAAATACCTTATTCCGTTTCTTGGTGACATGGATTTAAATGATATAAAGCCTGTTCATGTAATGCAAGCTTTAGCCAGTGCCGATAATCAGTTGAAAACAAGCGAAACTGTAAAAAAAATAATCTATGATAGTAAAAAGATTATGTCAACCGCTTATGTTAACGATTTGTGCGAAAAGGATATAAGTAATGGTATTGTTTATATGCCTTACAAACGCATGAAGGATAGAAATAAGGTTAAAAGCTTTACTAAAGAAGAAATTGCTTTTATATTTTCAGAAAAAAGCTTTGTTTCTGATTTGTTCTTTTTTCAGTTTTTAACCGGTATGAGAGCGGAGGAAGTTCTTGCTTTAAAGTGGAATCGTGTTAATCAGATTAACGGCAATTATTATGTCACTGTTTGCGCAGTTATTTGTAACAACTGCGGTAATCGCTATTATACGGATACTACAAAAAGCCGTTATTCACGAACAATAAAGCTTATGCCACAAGCGGTTGAAATAATTGAACGCTTACCGCACGTTAATGATTTTGTTTTTGCAAATCAGTTTAAGTGCAGAAATTCTGATTATTTAACTCCCTCTTGGCATTCTCGCAATTGGGTTAAGTTTTTTAACCGTCGTGATAAATCATATGTAGAATTGAACGGGAAGCATTTGCCGTATTTATCTGCACATAAGCTTCGTCATTCTTTTGCGTTGATAAGCCTTGAAAATGGCTGTAGTTTACCTAATCTTTCGCTTTATCTTGGACACTGTGATACATCTACTACAACTCGTTATTATCTTAATGGTCGTGCTGATAAAATTGAAAATCCCACTTTTGAAATATAATTTCTTCTGGGATAAAGTAGTTGCATGGGGCGCACTTAAAGTTTTAATACGGTGCGCTTTGCTACAGGGTTTTTACTCGCGGACTTACACAAAAATGTGTAAGTCCATTGTTTTAACATAAAAAACCTATTATGGTGCGCCTGACAGGATTCGAACCTGCGACCTCAAGAGTCGGAGTCTTGCACTCTATCCAACTGAGCTACAGGCGCATATATGGAGCGGAGATCCGCTCCTTTTTATTTTAATCATCTGATTTTTGCTCCGCAAGGCAGTTCCTGATCTGGGAAGATGACCTTTGCCGAGCCGTCCGGTGCGTCAGCGGCACAGATCATTCCGTTTGATTCGATTCCGCAGAGCGTTGCAGGTTTGAGGTTCGCTACTACAATCACTTTTTTGCCTACTAAGTCCTCGGGAGCATACCATTGAGAAATTCCCGATACTACTTGCCTTCCGCCCATTCCGTCATCCAGCTGCAGGCAAAGCAGCTTTTTGGACTTCTTGACCTTTTCGCAGGACTTTACAAGTGCAACTCTCAGATCAACTTTTGCAAAATCGTCAATTGAAATTTGATCGGCTAAAGGCTCAGGCTCAAAACCAACGTTTTTTTCTTCTGCAGCTTTATTATCGCCGATAATCTTGTTAAGCTCGTCTATTTCCTTTTCAACGTCTATTCTCGGGAATATGATCTCGCCTCTCTTGACTGTTACATTTGCAGGCAAAACGCCGAATTTTCCAGCATTTTCATAGGATATATCTGACTCAGCCGCACCGATCTGCTCCCATACCTTCGGCATTGTTGAAGGCATGAAGCAGCTTAACAGCGTGGTCGTGATTCTGATGGTTTCAAGAAGATTGTACAGAACAGATGCAAGCCGTGCTTTTTTGCTTTCGTCCTTTCCCAAAAGCCAAGGCGCAGTTTCGTCAATATACTTATTTGCTCTTGAAACCACCTTGAAAATCTCTGCAAGAGCATTATTGATTTGAGTTTTGTCAATAAACTCGTCGGTTTTGCTTCTTAAAGCCAAAGCCTCTTCAATAAGCTCTCTGTCAAATTCGCCTTCCTCACGTTCTGCAGGAAGCGTTGAGCCAAAGTACTTGTCAGCCATTGCCACAGTTCTCGAAACAAGGTTTCCCAAGCCGTTTGCAAGATCGGAATTTATTCTGTTTATCATAATTTCATTTGAGAAAGAACTGTCTGCTCCTAAAGCCATTTCACGCAGAATATGGTATCTGATAGCGTCTGCGCCATACCTTTCGCCAAGAATAAACGGATCAACAACATTGCCCAGTGATTTTGACATCTTCTGACCGTTGAAGGTGATCCAGCCGTGAACTGCCAGATGCTTAGGCAGCGGCAAATCAAGCGCCATGAGCATTGCAGGCCAGATTATGGCGTGAAATCTCATTATATCTTTAGCGACCATGTGAACGTCGGCAGGCCAGAATTTATCGAAGTCATCATACTGTCCGTTCCAGAAACCAAGAGCGGAAATATAGTTTGAAAGCGCGTCGATCCAGACGTAAACTACATGCTCATCGTCAAAAGTAACGGGAATTCCCCATTTAAACGTAGTTCTTGATACGCACAGATCCTCGAGTCCCGGCTTGATAAAGTTGTTTACAAGCTCTGTAGCCCTTGTTTTAGGCTGGAGATAGTCGGTTTCTGTCAGAAGCTTTTCAATTCTCTCGGCAAAAGGCGACATCTTAAAGAAATATGCTTCTTCTTTGGCCTGTGTAACCTCTCTGCCGCATTCGGGACATTTTCCGTCAACAAGCTGCGAATCCGTCCAGAAGCTTTCGCAGGGGGTACAGTATTTTCCGGAGTATTCACCTTTGTAAATATACCCTTTATCATAAAGAGCCTTGAATATTTTCTGAACCGTTTCGATATGGTAGCTGTCTGTAGTTCTTATATATCTGTCGTAGCTGATATTCATATAGCTCCAGAGCTTTTTGAACACTTCTACGATTTCGTCAACATACTGTTTTGGAGTAATGCCCTTTTCGGCAGCCTTCTGCTCGATTTTAAGACCGTGTTCGTCGGTACCGGTGAGGAACATTACATCATAGCCCTGCATTCGCTTATATCTGGCAATAGAATCGCATGCGACCGTTGTATAGCAGTGACCGATATGCGGATTGCCCGATGGATAATATATCGGGGTAGTAATGTAAAAAGGCTTTTCAGGCATTTTATTTCCTCCTAAAACGAATAGATTAGTGCTGCGCACTTTTAATATTATACAACTTTTCCGTACCAACGTCAAGCTTTTCAGAATAATTTACCTGCATTAGTTTTAACATATGCAACCAGAAAAAGAGAGCCGCAGATCAGAACCGCTCCGTCGGGATTTTCCTTCAGGGCTGTGTGTATCTCTTCCATAATACCGTTTTGCGCCGCAGCGGCGTTTCCTCCCGCCTTACGGATGAGTGCGGCGAGTGCGGATTTATCATAGTCTAGATTTTCCTCAGAGAAGCCGTCTACGGTTATAAAACGGTCTGTGACAGGTATAAGATTTTTTACCGCTTCAAGTGCGTTCTTATCCTTATGCATACCTATTATTGCAGTTATTTTTTTGTCGGTAAGGGTTCTCAGAGAATATGCAAGCGCTTTCATTCCGTCGGGATTGTGGGCTCCGTCAAGGATAGTCAGGGGAGCTTCACAGATAATCTCAACTCTTCCGAAAAGCCGGGCTTTTTTTATTCCGTTTGCAACGTTTTTCTGCGAAACGGGCATAACTTCGCATACAGATTTCATAGCTTCGATCACCGTTATGGCGTTTGAAACTTGGTGGAGTCCCGTCATCGAGGTTTGATAATCCTCTCCCTTATAGGAAAATACTGTTCCGGTTATATCGCTTTTTTTGATGCGGCAAAGATCAAGCTCAGGTATTTCAAGTCGTGAGCGCTCCTGTACTGCCTTTTCGCTGACGGTGCGTGTGACCTCCGTACTGTTTCCGGGCGAAAGTACGCATGGACATCCCGGCTTTATAATGCCGGCTTTCTGAAAAGCTATTTTTTCAATGGTATTTCCCAGAATTGCCGTATGATCGTAGGACACCGAGCCTATTACGCTGACCAGCGGTTTTTCAATAACGTTTGTGCTGTCCAGCAATCCTCCCATTCCGGCTTCCAGCACTACAATATTGCAGTTCCGGTGTACGAAGTGAAGGAAAGCTATTGCCTGAGTTATTTCAAACTGGGAAAATGCTTTTCTCTGAGGATGAGCCTCCAGAGCCGGTCTGATTTGTCCGATGATTTCATCAAGCTCGGAATTGAGAATATTACAATTGTTCACTTTAATTCTGTCGGAATACTCTATTATATAAGGCGAGGTAAAAAGTCCGACAGTATAGCCTGCGTCTATCAGAATTTCGTTAAACATCTGCGCCATCGAGCCTTTGCCGTTAGTGCCGGCAATGTGTATAAAACGCAGTTCCTTTTGAGGATCGCCGACTGCGGACAGAAGCGATCTGATCCTGTCAAGGTTATCTATGCGTTTTCCCATTCTGGAAAAGCTGTTTATATATTTTTCCGCTTCAGTCATATTTATAGCCAAGCTCTCTATCGGAGCATATCTCCTTTCAAAATTTCGGACGGTTTTGCGGCGGCAGGATATATACTTAATTTGTTTCCAATCCTACATATCCTGAATAACCCTGTACAGCTCTTCGGCTGTTGCTGTGTTTATTCCTGCCGCTTTTGCAAGTTCCTCGGCAGTAGCTTTTTTCAGATTCTCCTTGGTCTTGAATTCGGTCATAAGCTTTACCGCTTTTTTCTCGCCTATTCCCTTGACTTTAGTCAGCTCAAGCTGATAGGAGCTTTTTCTGTGCTTTTTAGCCTGATAGGTTATGGCATAGCGGTGCACCTCGTCCTGTATTCTGGTAACAAGATTGAAGGCGCTGCGTGATTTTGTCAGGCTTATTTCTCCTCCGCCTGTTGCGACCGCTCTGGTGCGGTGCTTAGAATCCTTTACCAGACCGAAAACGGGAACGTCTATTCCCATTTTTCTTATAACGGGAGTAACGGTATTGACATGACCCTGACCGCCGTCCAGCAGAATAAGATCGGGCAGCGTGGAAAAGCCTTCGTCGGTTTTTTCGTAATAGTTTCTGAATCTCCGCTCCAGCACTTCGCACATGCTTGCATAGTCGTTCTGCTCCGACACCGTTTTTATGGAAAATTTCTTGTAGTACTTCTTGCAGGGACGTCCGTTTTCAAAAACCACCATTCCTGCAACCATATCAGACGATGCAAGGTTGGAAATATCGTAGCATTCTATAAATCTCGGCGGTTTGGGAAGCTCCAGAGCCTTTGCAAGTTCTTCGAGAGCGATTATCTCTTTGCCGGTGCGTCCTACCTTTATTGAAAGGTATTCGGAAGCGTTGCTTTTGGCGAGAGTGGTAAGCCTGAGCATATGACCTCTTTTGGGGGTGGATATATGAACGGCATGACCGGATTTTTCTCTCAGCCACTGCTCAAGCAGCTGATAGTTTTCTATATCCTCGTCAAGAAGTATTTCCTTGGGCACAGAATCTCGGTTGGAATAAAACCGGGTTATAAAGCTTTCACGCATCTCAGACTGTTCCTCTTCATCTCCGAGAAAGAAATCCGCCTTGTCGAAAAGCCGTCCGCCACGGTACATAAGCACGCTGGCGCAGGCTTTTTCACCGTTTTGCGAAATCGCAATTATATCCGAATCCTTCATGTTCGGATCGATTATTTTCTGCTTATCCGCCGCCTTGGTTATGGCGGATATCCTGTCCCTGAGCTTAGCGGCAAGCTCAAAGTTCAGCTCCTCGGCAGCGGTCTCCATTTCCTTGGTAAGCCGTTCTATCGAGTCCTGAGAGCCGTTTCTGATATAATCCAAAGCCTGACGTATAACAGCCTCGTATTCCTCCTGAGAGATCTGTCCGGTGCATACTCCCATACACTGCTTTATATGATGGTTAAGACAGGGCCGCTGTTTCCCGAAATCCTGGGGGAACTTCCGGCTGCACGTAGGCAGCATGAATACCTTGTTCGCTTCGGCAACCGCCTGTTTGACGGCATAGGAACTGGTATAGGGGCCAATATATTCGGCGCCGTCGTCATATTTCTGCAAAACGCTCTGAAGTCTGGGAAAGGGCTCATTGGTTATACGGATATAGCTGTAGCCCTTATCGTCTTTAAGAAGAATATTGTACTTAGGCGAATACTGCTTTATTAATGAGCATTCCAGAACCAGAGCTTCAAACTCCGAGTCAGTAACGATAAAATCATAATCGTTTACATTAGAAACCATTTTCCACACCTTGGGAAGATGATCCTGACCTTTTCGGAAATATGAAGTTACCCGATTTTTAAGGTTTTTGGCCTTGCCTATATATATGATTCTGGAAGAAGAGTCCTTCATTATATAGCAGCCGGGCGAAGACGTAAGCTTTGAGGTTTTTTCGCGCAGATAGGGAAGTCTTGGATTGTCGCCGTCTGTTATTCGCATTTTCGTGCCTCCATAAAAGATTAAAAAAGATTATTTATAGTATATCATAATGCGCGGCAAAACACAAGACAGAGGCATTTTTAAATCTGCAGGCGCTCATAAAATATACTGCAGTTTATTAAAAACAGCAAAAAAAATGCAGAGCAACGGTGCTCTGCGGAAAATAAAATAAAAAAACTATGTGTAGAACAAAAGAAAGGAGACAACAAAACGGATGTTAAATCAAACAAATATTGTTCAATTCCTTAACATCAATTTGATTATACTCCATTTTGCTTAAATAGTCAAGGAAATAAGAAAAACATTTTCAAACGCTTAACTTTTTCGTCGGTTTGTACAAATAGTGTCCGCATTTACTGGACATTTTTACATCAATAATTTAAGTGATTCTGGCTTTAGCTAAAACTGACTTAAAATAATTTGATTTTTTACTCTAAAATATGTAAATCAAAGACCACTATATTTTTGAAATAAGGGAAGGAAGTCTGCTTTACAGCAGCTCCCCGCAAGCCGCGCGTCGCGTCGCGGACTGCGAGGAACTGCCGTGAAGACGAAACAGAGCAAACCCGCTTACCTGAACCGTTCTTCAGAAAAAACAGGCTCCCTTTCCTTATGTCAAAAAACAATTTTCCCAGAAAACTGAATTATGACATTTCCACCAGCTCGTTATCCCTGAAAAACAGTGAAATGCACCAAATCGCTGAAATTGCGACCAGCACATAAACAATTCTGCTGATAATCGCCGCAGAACCTCCGAAAAGGAAGGCTACAAGGTCAAACTGGAAAATTCCGATAAGTCCCCAGTTGATTCCTCCGATAATAAGCAGAAAAAGCGCAATCTTGTCAAGCATTTTTTATACCGTCCTTTCTGTAAATGGTATTACACGCTAAAGACAGCTTTTTGTCCTTGCACTCATATTATTGCCGCAATCTAAATATTTATACAAATAAAATGCGGAAATTTTTGTCCGAAAAGAATTTCGCCATGTAGAACGGAATTTTCAGCAGTTGTTTGTTTTGTTCAGAATTACTTAAATTTTATTCTAAAATTCTATTTAATAATATACAAAAAACACTGGACATTGTTTTTTAAATATGGTATAATTATTGATATTAAACGTTTACGTTATAAAAGAATAAAAAGGGGATATACTTAAATGAGCTGCTGCGTCGATACGGAATATGATTTTAAAGGAATAAAATGCGTCAGGCTTGAAACCGAAAAATATCTGGCCGTTGTTTCTCCGGAAACCGGATGCGGAGTTCTGAGACTTTTTGACAAAAAAAATAAGATTGAAGTTTTCCGCTACAGAGAGGACTGTACGATCGGCACAATAAACGAAGCCAGAGAAATATGGGGACTTCCGACGCTGTATCTTCCGAACCGGTTCGACGGAGGAATAATAAAAACTTCGGACGCTCAATATAAGCTCCCAATAAATGAAAAGGATCTGGGAAATTTCTTGCACGGCTGGGTTCATAAGCGCGTACACAGCGTTGACCACGCCTTTTCCGATGGACAAAAAGCTGTTTTGAGGACTTCGTTTGAGCATAATCGTTCGGATGAAATGTATGAATATTTCCCTCTTGATTTTAGGATTTCATATATTTTCACGCTTTCAGACGAAAAAGGACTTGAACAGGAAATACGTCTGGAAAACAAAAGCGGCAAAATGCTTCCCGTTTCGCTTTGCACTCATACCTGCCTTAACGCACCAATGACGGAAGGCGGCAGAGAGGACACTATGCGCCTGCACGTTCCGATAGAGAAAAAATGCGAGCTTGATGAAAGATGTCTGCCTACGGAAAAGCTGCTTGAATTATCCGATTGGGATATTGAATATAAAAACGGAACAAAACGACCGACGCTGCAGGTTATATCAAACGATATGTACACCGCTTGCATGAATACTGTTGACGGAAAGGACTTTTACGGAGTCGTCGTTACCGATACGGCGACCGGTCACAGGATATTAAATGAGGTTTCCGAGCAATTTAAATTTTGGAATATGTGGAATCACGACGGCGATAAGGGCTATTTTTGTCCCGAGCCTATGACAGCTATGATAAATGCCCCCAATTTAAGTCTGCCCGGAGATGTAAGCGGTTATACCGAGATTGCAGGCGGTGAAAGCTTTGTCTGCGGACAGAGATTCTTTACAGACTGATACGGCAAATGAACTATGAATTTGTTTTTGATAAAAAGCTGAGGATGTTTTCGGAAAGCTATCGGAAAGCAAAAAGGAAAATGATAAGTGGAGCATCGAAGCGATGACGCTTGTGAAAAGGTCTGAGAAGGACGCAGACTTTATTGGTGGAAAGGCTACTGTGAAAAAGTTTCTTTATTCCAATTTTGTGGCGATGATGGTGATTCTTGTGACGTCTGTCGGATTTACCATAGTTGTATTCAAAACGCGGAAGGGCGCAAAAGAGCGTTTATCAGCTTATTGCGACTGTCGGCAGCGCTGTTAAGATAGAATATTACAAAAACTCAGTGATCTATGAAAGCTGCGGTTTTACAGAATAAAGAGCAAGAAATTAATTAATGTAAATTAATTATATACATAAATATTGAAAGGTGGATTTTAAAAATGAAATTCGGTTTCTTCGATGACGCAAATAAGGAATATGTCATCACTAACCCAAGAACTCCGTATCCATGGATAAACTATCTGGGAACTCAGGAGTTTTTCTCCCTTATTTCCAATACGGCAGGCGGCTATCATTTCTTCAAGGACGCAAGGCTCAGGAGAATAACACGTTATCGTTACAATAACGTTCCTGTTGATATGGGCGGAAGATATTTTTACATAAAAGACGGCGATACCATATGGTCTCCAGGCTGGAGTCCCGTTAAAACGGAGCTTGACGGCTATTCCTGCCGTCACGGTATGGGATATACCATTATTAAAGGCGCAAAGAACGGCGTTGAGGCAGAGGTAACTTTTTTTGTTCCCCAGAACTTTAACGGCGAGGTTCAGAAGGTCGTTCTGAAAAACACCTCCGGTTCAAAGAAAAATTTCAAGCTGTTTTCCTTTATTGAATGGTGTCTGTGGAACGCTCAGGACGACTCTACAAACTTCCAGAGGAATTTCAATACCGGCGAAGTTGAGATCGAGGGCTCGACACTTTATCATAAGACGGAGTATAAGGAGCGCAGAGATCACTTTGCATTCTATACCGTAAATGCCGATATCAGCGGTTTCGATACCGACAGAGAAAGCTTTATAGGTCTTTATAACGGCTTTGAAAATCCTCAGGCAGTTCTTGCCGGCAAGTCGAACGATTCCGTTGCCGACGGCTGGTCTCCGATCGCTTCCCACTGTCTTGACGTTACGCTTGATGCCGGCGAGGAAAAGACTTTTGTATTCCTGCTGGGTTATGTTGAGAATGGTGAAAACAAGTGGAATGCCGACGGTTCAATGAATAAATCCAAGGCTTATGAAATGATAGAGGCTATGAATACTGCCGAAAAGGCGGACAAGGCGCTTGCCGAGCTGAAGGATTACTGGGATCAGCTGCTTTCGCAGTATCATGTTGAAACCGGCGACGAAAAGCTCAACAGAATGGTAAATATCTGGAATCAGTATCAGTGTATGGTCACTTTTAATATGTCTCGTTCCGCTTCATATTTTGAGAGCGGTATAGGCAGAGGAATGGGCTTCAGAGATTCAAATCAGGATCTTCTCGGCTTCGTTCATCAGATTCCTGAGCGAGCAAGAGAGAGGATTCTTGATCTTGCCGCTACTCAGCTTGAGGACGGCGGCTGCTATCACCAGTATCAGCCTCTTACCAAAAAGGGCAACAATGAGATCGGCGGCGATTTCTCAGATGATCCGCTGTGGATGATACTTTCCACCGCACAGTATATAAAGGAAACCGGTGATTACTCGATCCTTGACGAAATGGTTCCCTACGACAACGACGAAAGCAAGGCTCAGACAATGATGCATCACCTTAAGCAGAGCTTCTGGCACGTTGCTAAATTTGTTGGTCCTCACGGTCTGCCTCTTGCAATGAGAGCCGACTGGAACGACTGTCTTAATCTGTCTTGTCATTCGGATGTTCCCGGAGAAAGCTTCCAGACTTATACTTCTCCAAAATACGGCGAGGATAAATTCAGCCGTACAGCGGAATCTGTAATGGTTGCGGCAATGATGTCATACATCGGACCTGAGTATGTCGCTTTGTGCAGATATAAGGGACTTGATGATGAGGCTGTAAAGGCTCAGTCGGAAATTGAGATAATGAATAAAAACACAATGGAGTTTGGCTGGGACGGAGAGTGGTTCCTCCGTGCATACGACGATTTCGGCAACAAGGTCGGCTCTCACGAGTGCGAGGAGGGCAAGATATTTATCGAGCCTCAGGGCTTTGCGGTTATGGGCGGTCTTGGCAGAGATTCCGGCAAGGATATTCTTACCCTTAACAGTGTAAAGAAATATCTTGATTCCAAATACGGCCTTGTACTGAACAATCCTGCGTTTACAAAGTATTATAAGGAATACGGCGAGATATCCACATATCCTGCCGGCTACAAGGAAAATGCAGGTATCTTCTGTCACAACAACGCATGGATAATCTGCGCTGAGGCGGTTATAGGACGAGGCGATCAGGCGTTTGAATACTATTCAAAGATCGCTCCGGCATATCTTGAGGATATTTCCGACCTGCACAGAACCGAGCCTTACGTATACGCCCAGATGATTGCCGGTAAGGATGCAGGCAGACATGGCGAGGCTAAGAACTCATGGCTTACGGGAACTGCTGCATGGAATTTTGTGGCGATATCTCAGTTTATTCTCGGTTGCATTCCCGATTACGACGGATTGAAGATCGACCCGTCGATACCGGAGTCATGGGACGGCTTCAAGCTTGTCAGAAAGTTCCGCGGCAATACATATAATATTACGGTTAAGAATCCCGAGCATATTTCCAAGGGAATCAAGAGCGTGACCGTGGACGGTGTAAAGATCAACGGAAACATTCTTCCGGTATTTGAAAAGGATACGGCTCACGAAGTTGAAGTTGTAATGGGATAACGGTTGATTATTAAAGCGTATCTCCGTAAAGGAGATGCGCTTTGTTTTTCTTCTTCGGAAAAGTGTGTTTATTATTTATACATAAAAATAATAAAATTTGTGATAATTATCAATTAACCAAGTAAAAAACATGAAAATTTCTGCGCCTTTTACACATTTGCAGTTGTTGACTTCGATTTTACATTGTGATATAATAACAATGAAATATGGTAAAATTACATATATTATGTGCAATAACATTGTGCAGATTACCAAAAGGAGAAGTGAACATGAAAAAATTTTTATCGGCATTGACCGGCGTTGCCGTGATCGCCGCGCTTTTTCTCAGTTGTGCGCTTACCGCTTTTGCAAAAGAGGACGTTGAGATTGACGTTTCATCAGCAAAGGAAACGTCAAACTGGGGACAAACCTTTAACCTTACTGCAGATGTTTTCAACCCTCTGAGAATGTCGTCTGATTCTCAGGTTAAGATTGAGTTTGAAACCGGTTCGGACTATGACGAAGCACCGGTAGAGCTCATCATTCAAAGCTGGGATAATACTGATTCTCCTAACGTTGACGATGAAGGCGGCGTATGGGCAAAAGTAGCGCCATCCAGCTTCGGCGACGGTGAAGCTGTATTTGACTTTGGCGATATGGCCGAGGCATACGGCACCAAGGACTTCAAGCAGGTACAGGGAATTCTTATCGGAGATACGGGAATAACCTCTGTCAAGCTTACAAAAATGACAATTACTAATTGTATTGCCGAGGAGGATCTTGACGACGGAAACTCGCTTAAATCCGTTGAAATTGATTGTAAGGACGCTAAAGAGACTTCAAACTGGGGTCAAAGCATTATAGTTGAGTACATAGATTTTGATACGACCAGAATGACTTCCAAATCTCAGATAATTGTCGATTATAAAATAGATAAAAAGGACGTTGAGAAGGCTCCATGCGAACTTGTTTTCCAGAGCTGGGAAAATCCCGATACTCCTATGGCAGACGAGGAGGGAAAGGTTTGGGCGAAAATCGCCCCTTCTGAGTTTACCGATACTCAGGCAACTTTTGACTACATAGATATAATCGAAGCTTACGGAACGGCGAACTTTGAAAAGGTAAGCGCCATATGTATAGGTGACTCAGGCTTTTGCAAACTTAAATGTACAGGAATTACTATAACCAACTGTACTGATAACGGCACTCATAAGGTTGAAGCCGCTCAGAGTTCTTCTGAACAGCAGGAAGAATCCTCTGAAACTGTTGAGGAAAACGTTTCTTCAGCTGCCGAAGCCGCCGCTCAGCCGGCAAATACCAATGTCGGTTCAGGCAGCAGCTCCGGTAATGTAATATTCATCATAATCGGCGTCGTTTCGGGAATAGTACTTGCCGTAGGCGTTGTTGTAATTATAATGAACAAAAAGAGCGGCGCTGCTTACGACGTAAATTCCGGTAAATTCGTATCCAAGAAAAAATCAAAAAAATAATAGCTATGCAATTGGATGATATTTAAAACTGAATGATTGCTTTACGGCAGATTGATGTCTCTGTAAAAACGTGTTTTGCAGGGAGGTTAGTCTGCCGTTTTTTTGATTTTACGATGTGATTTTTTGATGTTTTGTCAAACTATGCTGCACTACTGCATCTGCCGTGAAAATGCGGCAGTTTTTGCTTGATTTATTTAGCGTCGTATGATATAATATATTTATATATGACAAAACGTGTGTAAAGATAAAATGGAACGGAGATGAAGCATAAAATGCGATTAAAGAAAATACTGGCTGCCGGTTTATGCGTAGCGGTTTTGGCAGCCGTTATGACTTCGTGCGAGAAAGATGAAAGCAGCACGCCGAGCAGCGAGACCGAGTCAAAAAATACCGGAGTTAATTCTGCTCTTTCGCCTGTTGAGATAAAAGATTATTCCTTTCCAGATTTTATGGAGGAAATCAATACTCCGGATATGCTTTCAAACGAGATCTATTCCTCCTTTGATAAGGACAAGCTGGCAGAAAAGGTTGAAGAGCAGCCGTTCGAGGAATATTCATGTATTGAATGCTATCTTGATACATATTATGTTTTTGAGGAGGACGGTTTTGTCGGAATCATAAATAAGCATGGCACCGTTGTGCTTGAGGCGGATACCTATGTTTCCGCTGAGCTTGTGTCGGACGATCTTGTAAAATTAAATTATCCCGAGAGATCGGGTATGGCGGCAGATTATCTGCGTGTAAACGGCGGATACGGAAAACTTGTAGAGGATTACACGTTTTCTGCAGAAAATATAGCTGTTTCTTCAGTATATGATACCGAAGAAGACAAGGAGATGTATGAGCTTACGGTAAACGGAAAAGCCGTTTACGATAAAAAGTGGGACAGCCTTGACGTTACAAGCATTGAAGATATAGACACTGCCAAAAAAGCTTCAGCAGTTTATAAGGCGTCCTCAGCCGGTCAGCATTATTTTATTGTTTTTGACGATTATTACAATGTAAGGGTTTATGAGGGCGTTTACGGGATGATAAAGCTGAAGATCGGAGACGTATACGGAGAGTGCTATATTCTCAGCGGAGATCATTACAGCGAGCTGGATAAAATGATAACCAGCTTCGGAAGTGAAAGCGCTGTAAGCCGGCCAAGCAAAGACGAGAATCTGGATTTTATCCAGATAGTATTCGGACTCAGCGCTCAGGACCGTGTTCAGGTAACGATTTCTGCAGACGGATATTGCTTTACAGACAGTCTGACTCATAACGAACAGCCGGTAAATAAATATTTTTCTGTTCTGAGCCGTGAAACCTTTATAGATCTTGTCAATTGGGTGGACGGTACGTTGTCCCAGGAGTATGAATAATATATAAATTTTTTGCAGGATATCGGCGAAATCCTGCATGGCCTGGCTTGATAATGTTGACACAGTGGCGTAAATGTGTTATGATTAAAAACGTTTGGAATATTTCCTGCATATTACGCAGAGATTTGACCTATACTAAGGTATAGAAATCTTTGTGAAAGGAGCAGTGCTTCAGAAAGAAAGCACATGGTTGTTAAATATGCCGGAAAACCAGAATAACGGAGAAATCCAGCAGCCACCTCAGGAAACCGATAATTCAAACTCTCCGGCTCCTGAAGAAACGGAGCAGCAGCGTGAGCAGATAAAGGAAATGGGCGAGATTGCCACGCCTAACGCAAAGCATCTGATTCATTGTCTTAATATAATCGGTCAGGTCGAAGGGCATTATATTCTTCCGCCTCAGAACAAGACCACTAAATATGAGCATATTATACCTGCTCTTGTCGCAATAGAGCAAGACAGATCCATAGAAGGACTTGTCATTATCCTTAACACCGTCGGCGGAGATGTCGAGGCCGGGCTTGCGATCGCTGAACTTGTTGCCGGAATGAAAACGCCTACGGTATCTCTGGTGGTAGGCGGAGGACATTCTATCGGAGTTCCGCTGGCAGTATGCGCCAAGAGGTCGTTTATAGTTCCGTCGGCAACGATGACGATTCATCCGGTCAGAATGAACGGGCTGGTGCTCGGAGTTCCGCAGACTCTTTCTTACTTTGATAAGATGCAGGAGAGGATCGTCCGCTTTGTGACTGATAATTCCGGTATTAGCCCCGATGTGTTCAGAGAGCTAATGATGACTACCGGAGAGCTTATGATGGATGTCGGAACCGTGCTTGACGGAGAGCGGGCGGTGGAGGTAGGTCTGATAGACGAACTAGGCGGTTTATCGGACGCTATAGAGTGCCTTTATGAAATGATAGAGGCGGGAGGCAAAGAGGAATAAAATGCTTTATACTATTATTGATATTTATGAGGTTCTGCGCACGGACAGCATTTACGAGCCCGAGGTTAATAATTACCTTGATGTGGATACGGATCCGTTTCAGTATTTGAAATAGAACCAGGCCCTGTTTTCAGGGCTTTCATACATAATACAATGCGATTAATTTTCGGAAAGGAAAGTACATAATGGGAATGATCAACGCTGTTTTTCAGGCGATAATTCAGGGGTTAACAGAGTTTCTGCCGGTTTCAAGTTCGGGACATTTGTCGCTGTTCCAGCATTTTACCGGAAAAAGCGGAGACGGCGCACTTATGTTTTCTGCAGTGCTCCATCTTGGAACGCTGGTGGCGGTTTTCTTAGCTTTCAAGAAAACGATAATAGCTCTTATCAAGGAATTTTTTGTTCTGCTTAAGGATATTTTTACAGGTAAGTTCAAATGGAGTGAAATGAATCCCGAACGCAGAATGATAATAATGATAGTTATCTCTACCGCCTGTCTTATACCTTTTTATTTCTTCAAGGACTGGTTTACAGGCATTGCGGAAGATAAAAGCATCTTTGCCGAGGGACTTTGCTTTCTGTATACCGCCGGTCTGCTTTTTATGTCTGATAAATGTATCAAGGGAAAGAAAACTCCTAAAAGTATAACTACAGGAAACGCGGTTACCGTGGGCTTTTTCCAGGGGGTAGCGCTGCTTCCTGGAGTTTCGCGTTCGGGTTCAACAATTTCGGCAGGACTTTTTTCCGGCTTCAGCCGTGAAACGGCAGTGCAGTATTCGTTTATACTTGGAATACCTGCGATTCTCGGAGGCTGTGCAGTTGAGATAAAGGACGCTGTTGGAGAGAAAGCTGTCGCAAGCATTCCGGAATGTATTATAGGCTTCATAGTTGCGGCGATTGTGGGAACGTGCGCCATTAAGCTTGTGAACTGGCTTGTAAAAACCGATAAATTCAAAATATTCGGATATTATACTTTTATCTTAGGAATAATCGTCATAGTAGTTTCGATTATTGAAAAATTTGTCGGACACGCATTGACAATAGGATAAAAAGTGTATTTGCAGGACTGCCTTGTGCGGTCTTGCAGTGCTTTTATTGGTACCGAATAATTTATCCATATTATGCTCTGCACGAATTGATCGTGGAGCAGAACTGAAATTTTTTGTGGTGGTGAAAGATTGAATGGCGGCGTCTAAGAAACCAGCAGCTTCAAAATCCGCATCCGGTAATAAAGGAAAAGCCTCCTCCGGAGCAAAGTCCAATACTAAAAAAAGCGCCGCAAAGAGCACTTCCAGGAAAGGCGGAGCAGGCGGCGCTGCAAAAAAGAGTCCGGCGCAGGCAGCACAGGAAAGGGAAAAGAGACGTTTCTGGTCGTACATACTGTTTTTTGCAGGCGTACTGGAGCTTCTGGTTACTTTTATAAAGGGAGACGGTCTGTGGACAAGCCTTTATGAAATAAACAGAGGCATTTTCGGCATATCCGTTTTTCTGGTAGGACCGATGATAATTTACGTTGCGCTTCAGATAGCCTCAGATAAATCCCACAATACAATCGTTGCAAGAATCATACAGGGTCTTGTACTTATGCTGCTTTTCAGCGGAACAGCTCAGATTGTTGTGAATGGAACGGTCGAGGGCAAAACGTTTCTGTTAAAACTTAAAGGACTTTATAACGACGGAATAAGGCTTGACGGCGGCGGAATAGCCAGCGCAGTACTCGGCTGGCCGCTGCTGGCGGCATTCAAGCGTGTCGGCGGCGGAATAATCATAGGGCTGCTTGATTTTACTTTTATAATGCTGCTTACAGATCTGACCTTGCCCGATTTGTTCAGAGCGTTATCAAGACCGTTTGTCGGAGGATACAAGGCGGTCAGCGAGGAGCGTATAGAAAGGGCAATGCAGCCGCCTAAGGAAAAGCCTGAGAAAAAGCAGAAAAAGAAACCTGACAGAAAAGTTCGTATAGATATTGCGAAATATTATCAGGATGATGATGAACACGAAAATGAAGGAGCATTTTCTGATGTTCAGGACGCAGGGAATCCTGTCGGCGGGGACGCTTTAAAGCAGCTGATTGATCCTGTCAATATGCCTGAATCGGATACTTCTGCGGCGGAAAGCGGAGACCAAAAATCCGACGACCAGGAGCTTAAACGTATTATTGAAAAAGCGGTAGCCAAGGAGCAGGAAAAGATAGGCGAAAAGATCGAAAATGAAAAACGCAGTCAGCCGAAAGAGGTTTTTGTTGACGGAGACGGACAGACCTCTTTGCTGGAGCAGCAGGAAACAGTCCCGGCTTACGTTTATCCGCCGGTGGACATTCTGAAATATTCGGACAATACCACTTCTCCTGAGCTTGCTCAGAAGGAGATAGAGGAAAAATCTCAGAAACTTGTGGAAACTCTGGAAACCTTCGGAGTCAAGACAAGGATAATCGGTATTCACAGAGGTCCTTCGGTAACGAGGTACGAGCTTCAGCCGGCGGCGGGAGTAAAGGTAAAGCAGATCACCAATCTTGCGGACGATATCGCACTGAACCTTGCGGCTAACGGCGTAAGAATAGAAGCGCCTATCCCCGGAAAAGCGGCGATAGGCATAGAAATTCCCAATATCCACCGCGACAGCGTTTCAATGCGCGAGCTTATCGACAGCGAGGAGTACAGAAGTGCAAAAAGCAAGCTTTCCTTTGCGGTGGGCAAGGATATCGAGGGAAAGATCGTTATCGGCGATATAGCCTCGATGCCGCATATGCTTATTGCGGGAACTACCGGCTCCGGTAAATCAGTGTTTACCAATTCAATCATACTGAATATACTTTTTCACGCTTCGCCGGACGAAGTAAAGCTTATTCTTATCGATCCCAAAAAGGTTGAATTTCCTATGTATAACGGAATACCTCATCTGCTTATCCCGGTAGTTACCGAGCCGCTTAAGGCGGCGGGAGCGCTGGGCTGGGCGGTAAATGAGATGATGAGAAGATATAAGCTTTTTGAAGCCAACGGAACTAAGAATCTTGAGGATTATAACCAGTTTGTAGATGAAAATCCTGAGCTTGAAAGACAGAAGCTTGCGCAGATAGTTATAGTCGTGGACGAGTTTGCGGACCTTATGCTTGCAGCGAAATCAGAAGTCGAGGAATCTGTAATGCGTCTTGCTCAGCTGGCAAGAGCGGCGGGAATGCATATGCTTATAGCGACTCAGTCGCCGAGAGTAGACGTTCTTACAGGTCTTATTAAAGCGAACATACCCAGCAGGACTGCGCTTTCGGTATCCAACAATACAGATTCAAGAGTAATTCTTGACGAGATAGGAGCCGAAAAGCTTCTGGGGAAGGGCGATATGCTCTATAAGCCCGTAGGAATGCCCAAGCCATTGCGTATTCAGAGCGGCTTTGCTTCTACCGCTGAGATCAGAAACGTAGTAAAGTTTCTCAAAAACGAACATACAGCGGAATACAGCGAAGAGGTTATTCATGAAGTGGAGCAGAATATTCCTCAGCCCAAGAGCAAAGGAGCAGACAGCGATATTTCAGTAAATACGGACGACGATCTTACTTCTCAGGCTATCTCGATAATTGTTGAAACCGGAAACGCATCTACTGCATTTTTGCAGAGAAAGCTGAAACTGGGATTCCCGCGCGCCGCAAGAATTATGGACGAGATTGAGGAAATGGGAATTATCGGTCCTCAGGAGGGATCAAAACCCAGAAAGATAAATATTACCAAGGAAGAATGGCTTGAGAGACAGGCTATGAAATAAAGGCGGCAGGTGCAAAGCTGTCAGGCGGTTGCCGGGCGATGCCGCTAAAGATACGGAGGGTGACGTTTATGGCGTTTATGCCGGTTTGTCGGCGTGATATGACAGAGCGCGGAATAGAGCAGCTTGACTTTGTATATATAATCGGCGACGCATACGTTGATCATCCCAGCTTCGGGGTCGCCATTATTTCCAGAGTGCTGGAGAGCCGAGGTTATACCGTGGGGATAATCGCTCAGCCTGACTGGAAAAGCGTAAGCGATTTCCTGCGGCTTGGAAAGCCCCGGATGGCGTGGCTGGTAACGGCGGGAAATATCGACTCTATGGTGGCGCATTATACTGTAGCTAAGAAAAAGAGGTCGGACGATGCTTATTCTCCGGGAGGAAAGGCAGGAAAACGTCCCGACCGTGCGGCGACGGTCTACTGCCGGATGTGCAGGCGGGCTGCTCCCGAAATCCCTGTACTGTGCGGAGGGCTGGAGGTTTCGCTTCGCCGATTTGCTCATTACGATTACTGGAGCGATAGCGTAATGCCGTCGGTTCTTGTGGATACGGGCGCGGACCTGCTTATGTACGGAATGGGAGAGCATCAGATAGCCGAGATTGCCGACCGTCTTAACGCAGGGGAGGACATAGGGACCATCCGCGATGTAAGAGGAACCTGCTATCTGTGCGAGCCTGCCGAAACTCCTTACGGAGCGGTGCAGTGTCCGTCCTTTAAGGAGGTTTCTCAGAACAAGACGTTTTATGCAAAGGCCTGCAGGATACAGTACGATCAGCAGGACGAGGTTTACGGAAAAATGATAATTCAGCGGCAGGGAAACAAAATGCTGGTTCAGAATCCTCCTGCGCTGTCCCTTACTTCCGAGGAGCTTGACGAGGTCTATTCGCTTCCTTATGAAAGAAGATACCATCCTATGTATGAAAGTCAGGGCGGAGTTCCCTCCATCGAGGAGGTACAGTTTTCAATTACCCACAACAGAGGCTGTTTCGGTTTTTGCAATTTCTGCTCCATAGCGCTTCATCAGGGCAGGAAAGTGACCTGCCGCAGTGAGGAATCGGTGCTGGAGGAGGCAAGAAAGCTTACTGAAATGCCGGAATTCAAAGGCTATATTCACGATGTGGGAGGTCCGACTGCCAATTTCCGTGGTCCCTCCTGTGAGAGACAGCTTGAATACGGGCTTTGCAAGGGCAGGAAATGTTTAGCCCCCAAGCCTTGTAAAAGTCTTAATGCAGATCATACGGAATATCTTGATATGCTGAGAAAACTGCGTAAAATACCGGGGGTAAAAAAGGTGTTTATCCGATCCGGAATACGTTATGATTATCTTATGGAGGATAAAAGCGACGAGTTTATGAAGGAGCTTATAGAGCATCATATAAGCGGACAGCTTAAGGTAGCTCCGGAGCACTGCTCGGCGGCAGTGCTCGATAAAATGGGAAAGCCACATATTGAAGCCTATAAGAAATTTCAGAAAAAGTTTTATGAGATAACCGGACAAAAGGGAAAGGAGCAGTATCTTGTTCCGTATCTTATGTCCTCTCATCCCGGCTCGGAGCTTAAGGACGCGGTGGAGCTTGCAATGTTTCTGAAGCAGAATAAGATACATCCGGAACAGGTTCAGGATTTTTATCCTACTCCCGGAACTCTTTCGACCTGTATGTTTTATACCGGACTGGATCCGTATACTCTGGAACCGGTGTATGTGGCGAAAGATCCGGCGGAAAAAGCAATGCAGCGTGCGCTGCTGCAATACTTCAAGCCTGAAAACCGCAGCAGGATAATAAAGGCGTTATGCAAGGCAGGCAGACAGGATCTGATAGGACATGGAGCAGGAAAGCTTGTTCCGCCCGACGCCGAGTACTTGAAAAGGCAGAGAAATCCTCAGAATACAAAAGGAAAAGGCGGAAGAGGTCGTTACGGAAAAAAGCGCTGATGCGGAATAGGGTGTTTGTTTATACGAACAGTGCGGGAGATAGAATATGGCGAAGCAGAGAAAACGAAAAAAGCAAATCAGTTCTGCCGGGAGCATGAATAAGAAGGCCTTGACCGCAGTTTTTGCCGTGCTTATTGCGGCGGTGCTGTTTGTTCTTGACTTGACCGGAATCTATACTTTCAGCGATCTGAAAATATCTCTTGGGTTTGAGGACGAGCCTGCGGTCGCTGAAAATTCCGATACCCAGGTTCACTTCATAGATGTGGAACAGGGTGACTGTACGCTGGTTGTTTCTGACGGAAAGACAATGCTGATAGACTGCGGCGACCGCGACGAGGATAACACGGTAATAAAGTATCTTCAGAAGCTGAACATAAAAAAGCTTGACGTCATAATTGCAACTCATCCTCATTCCGACCATATCGGCGAGATGAGCGAGATAATAGACAGCTTTGAAACGGACAGATTTATAATGCCGAAAATCCCGTCGGATATGACTCCTACTTCAAAGGTATATGAAAATATGCTTTTGTCAATAAAAGACAAGGGCATGAAGATAGCTTCTGCCAAGGACGAAAGCTTTGCTTTGGGAAGCGCCGAGGTAGAGCTTTATACAACTAAAAAGGATCACAGCGATCTGAATAATTATTCTGTTCTTGTAAAGGTCGTTCACGGAGAAAACAGCTTTCTGATAACAGGAGACTGCGAGACGGAGGAGGAAAAGGAAATGTTGGAGCAGGGCTTTGATCTGTCTTCCAAGGTGCTTAAAGCCGGGCATCACGGCAGTTCAACCTCGTCGTCCAGCGATTTCCTTGCGGCGGTGGCGCCCAGGTATGCTCTTATTTCCTGCGGACTTGACAACAAATATGGTCATCCCAGCGACGAAACGCTGGTCAGGCTTCAAAAATACGCTGAAAATATTTACATAACCCGTGATGACGGAACAGTTGTATTTACATCTGATGGAAAAGGTCTGTCGGTAAATTGAAGGTTCTGAGATATGATTCGGTCTTGAACGACACCTGGGAATCTTCGCACAGAATTTTTAATACATGATATCAGCTTGATGGGGGTATATATGACACGAACTGAAAAAGCTGTAGTACCAATTAAGGAAATGATAAAATATTTGCTCATATTCCTTCCTAATATTGTAATGATTTCAGCGTCATTGCTTGCGGATCGCATTCTGCGCCGTTTATTTTTTGACGGGTCTGATCTGTTGGACGGAGTTACCGGCTTCAAACAGTTTTTAGCTTTAAGGATTTTATGCTTTATATTTTTTATCTATAATATCTCCAAACTGATCATTACTGCCGTAGAGGTGCTGATAAGCAGATACAGGAAGGGCAAGGATTACCTGTATTCGGATAAATTCGGTATTCTGGTTACTCTGAGAAAAGCGTCGTTCAGTATGGATCGCGATTTTGTAAAACAGTATTTTATCAGATTGACAGTTTTCCTGCTGATATGCGGTCTTGCAGGTACAGTGCTGTTTTTCAGCAGTTTTTCAAAGCTGTGCGGAAAAAATATATACGATCAGATATTATTGATCTCTGACGCCGAAGCGGACGAACGGATGAACGAATTTATATATGCGTCTTCCGCGAAGGATATGATACTAAAAACCTGCGATAACGCTTATATTCTGCAGACCGAATCGGACGATGAAAACGCACGGTGTATTTTAAGCAACGATCAGTACGAGCTGATACAGACCTCCGAGTCGGAAAACTTTGAAGTAAAGTATTATACGAACAGCAAGCTTATAGCTGAAATAAAGCCCGTATATATAAACGGTCTGCTTAAAGAGCCTTCTCCGACTCATGAAGACGTTGAGCTGCCGGTGGAAATCACTCTTGAGAAAGTGGACGGAAAGGTTCTTGTGGTTCGTCCCGAAATGGGTAATCTGGAAGGCAGGCTTTGGTGGTATGTGGAAAGGGATGGCAAGTTTAACAATGCCGGTACCGCAAACCAGCTGTATATGGACGAACTTACATATAAGAGAAAAGGCGTTTTTAAAGTTACTCTGGTTATGGATTATGAGTTTAAAAACAATAAAGACTATTACACCGTCGTAAGCAATACGGTAGTTTACGATGCAAACTGCTGGGATTCATATTAACGAGCAGGCGGATAAGGAGAGTAAAATGAAGCTGATAATAGACCGCAGAGAGGGCGACAGCTTTGTCTGCGAGGATGAAAACGGCAAGCAGGTCGTTATTCCGTGCGCTCAGGCTGAGAATGCCGAAGCCGGGGATATTGTAGAATGTATTGACGGTTCGTATACCGTGCTTGAAACCGAAACCGATGAACGGCGGCGCCGGATAAATAAATTGCTGGATTCTCTTTGGGAGTAATTCTATATGCCGGATTGAAAATCAAAAGGCAGCAAGCCCGTTTATAATGCTTGTCCTGTCCGACAAAATGCCGGGCATCGGGGCGGCGTAAAGGAACTAAGAAATTATGCAAAAAGGAGGGCGAACCCATGTCAGGCTTTTTTACAGTCGGTTGAAAACTCTGCACATGGGTGTTTATATGAAAAAGGATTTATTTGCGCTGATCGAAGAGCGCCAGCCCACGCTTTCAAAAGGGCACAAGCTTATTTCAAACTATATTTTGTCCCATTACGATAAAGCCGCTTTTATGACGGCGCAGAAGCTGGGAAAGACTGTTGGCGTAAGTGAGTCTACAGTAGTAAGGTTCGCTTCCGAGCTTGGCTACGACGGTTATCCGGCGCTTCAGAGAGCATTGCAGGATCTGATGAGGAACAGACTTACTGCGGTTCAGAGGATCGAGGTGACTTCCGACCGTATGAGCCGTGACGACGTGCTTGAAAGAGTGCTTAACCTGGACATTGAAAAGATCCGCCGAACGCTTGAGGAAACCTCAAAAGAGGCTTTCAACAATGCGGTGGATAAAATCATGAGCTGCAATACTATCTACATTCTCGGAGCGAGAAGCGCCGCTCCTCTTGCTAGCTTTCTGAACTATTATTTCACGCTTATTTTCCCGCGCGTCAAGCTTATCAGAAACACGACTACCAGCGAAATGTTCGAGCAGATAATGCATATGGACGAAAAGGATGTTATCATAGGGATTTCATTTCCAAGATATTCCCGCCAGACAGTAAAGGCTCTGCAGTACGCAAGCAACAAGGGTGCGAGCGTTATTGCTATAACCGATTCGTCGGAATCGCCTCTTGCACGCTATGCTGACAATCTTCTGCTGGCAAGCAGCGATATGGCTTCCTTCGTGGATTCTCTTGTCGCTCCGCTAAGCCTTATAAACGCATTAATAGCCGCAGTTTCTATAAGCGACGTTGATAAGGTGTCCAGAAGCTTTGAAAGTCTTGAACGCATCTGGGAGGAATACGATGTGTATGAGCCGTAATGCGGAACGCGGCTTGCCGCAGGTGAGAAGGAAAACCTTTGCATTACGCAGGAGAAACGTAAACCGTGTCGTTACACAATAATTTAATTAAAACCTGGAAGTGAGCGATTATGTCTGAAACCGATGTTATCATAATAGGAGGCGGAGCGGCGGGACTGTTATGCGCCATTCAGTCGGCGTGGCTCGGAAAAGAGATTGCGGTTATAGAGCATATGCGAAAACCGGGAAGAAAGCTTCTTATTACCGGAAAGGGCAGATGCAACGTAACCAACAACTGCGATGCGGAAACGGTAATGAAAAACATTCCGAGGAATGCCAGTTTTATGTATTCCTCGCTTTCTCGGTTTTCTCCGGAGGATACCATGGCGTTTTTTGAATCTCTCGGGGTTGAGCTGAAAACCGAGCGGGGAAACAGGGTGTTTCCCAAAAGCGACAAGGCGGAAACGATTCTTGATGCTCTTGTAGGAGCGGCAAAACAAGCGGGAGTTAAATTTATTGCCGACGACGCCCGGAAGCTTATTGCAGAGAACGGAGCGGTCAGAGGCGTGAGCTGTGAAAAAGCCGAATATTATGCACATAAGGTGGTAGTTGCGACAGGAGGAAGATCCTATCCGCTTACAGGTTCCACAGGCGACGGATATAAGCTTGCAATGCAGGCAGGGCACAGGGTCACGGAAATATCGCCGTCGCTTTGTCCGATAGTTACGGAAGAACGGTACTGTGCGGAAATGATGGGGCTTTCTCTCAGAAACTGTACGTTTACGCTGTATGACAATAAATCCGGCAAGATCCTGTTTACGGAACTTGGCGAAATGCTGTTCACTCATTTCGGCTTATCGGGACCTCTTGCATTGTCGGCCTCGGCTCATATGGACAAAATAACAAAGGGCAGGTATACCGTTTCCATAGATCTCAAGCCTGCGCTTTCCCACGAAAAGCTGGATGAGCGTATTTTAAGGGATTTCAATGAATTTCCCAACCGCGATTTTTCAAATGCACTGAAAAAGCTGCTGCCGGCGAAGATGATAGATACAGTTGTAAGGCTCAGCGGAATAGAACCGTATAAAAAGGTAAATCAGATAACGAGAACCGAGCGAGGACGGCTGGCAGGTATTCTCAAGGATATGCGTTTTTCGGTCAAGGCTCTTCGCCCCATAGAAGAAGCGATAATTACCCGCGGCGGAGTTGACGTCAGGGAGATATCTCCCAAAACCATGGAATCAAAGCTAGTAAAGGGGCTTTATTTTATCGGAGAGGTTCTGGACGTAGACGGATATACCGGCGGATTTAATCTGCAGATAGCTTTTTCGACGGCATATGCGTGCGCTGCTGACGTTTCCTGAGCGATTATCCGTCCGGTGCTCTGTGTAAAGTTATGGACCCGGAAAACATGGTGCGGTGAATATAAACGTCTGCATTTCAGCAATGAATTGGTCGCTGAAATCGGATGATTACAATAAACAGGAGGAAGAATTATGGGAATCAATATTGCGCTTGACGGACCATCTGGCGCCGGTAAATCCACAATCGCTAAAAGGCTTGCTCAAAGGATGGGTTATGTGTATGTAGATACGGGAGCGCTTTACAGATCTATCGCATATTATGTGATCTCAAAGGGAGCGGACCCTACGGACAGTATGCAGGTTTGTCCGCTTCTGGGCGAAATAGACGTTAAGCTTGTATATGAGAACGGCTCGCAGAGGGTGGTCCTTAACGGAGAGGATGTTTCTGATAAGATACGAACTCCCGAAATATCCATGGGAGCGTCCGGAGTTTCAGCAATCCCGGCTGTAAGAGAATTCTTGTTTGAGCTTCAGAAGAGCATAGCCCGTGAAAACGACATTATTATGGACGGAAGAGATATAGGCACGGTAGTTCTGCCAGATGCCGACGTAAAGGTATTTCTTACGGCAACTGCCGAGGAAAGGGCTAACCGGCGTTTTAAGGAGCTTCAGGAAAAAGGCGACGCTTCAACCTACGAGCAGGTGCTGGAGGACATTAAGCAGCGCGACTATAACGATACTCACCGTGAGATCGCACCGCTGAAAAAGGCGGAGGATGCGGTCGAGGTGGATTCTACCAATCTTTCTCTCTCCGAAGCGGTTGAAGCCATATATAAAATTGCAGAGGAGAAAATAAGCTCTCAAAAAAAAAGCAATGTACAAAAAAAGCATGAGCCTAAGGAAATCGCTCAGATAAGACCGGTAAAGCGCGGGAAGAAGCTCAATCCTGTCAGAATGTTTTTATACAGTGTTTTAAGACCGATCGTAAGGTTCATATATAAATGCTGGTTCAATTTGTCTTTTGAGGGAACGGAGAATATTCCTAAGGACGGAAGCAATATTTTTGCGTCTAACCACCGCAGCTATTCCGATCCGGTTTTCATTGCGCTTCCTACAAGGGTTCCGCTTTCCTATATGGCTAAGGAGGAGCTTTTTAAGCAGAATATATTCTTTACATGGCTCATCAGATTTTTCGGTGCTTTTCCCGTAACCCGAGGTAAAGGAGATACGGTGGCTATAGATACGTCGGTAGAAAAGCTTGAAATGGGAAGAAATCTAGTTGTTTTTCCTGAGGGAACTCGTTCAAAGGACGGAAAGGTAGGAAAGGGCAAGACCGGAGTGGCTCTTATTGCGGCGATGGCGCAGGTTCCTGTTATCCCCGTAGGAATTAATTTTGAGGGAAAGCTGAAATTCAGAAGAAAGGTAGTTGTTCGGTTCGGCAAACCGATCAGACCAGAAGAGCTTGCTGTTACGTCTGTAAGCCCAAAAGAGCTGAAAATGCTGAAAACAAAGATAATGAACGCTATAACCGAATTGGTATACTAAAATGTTAAGAAATTGTAAAATTTACACCGCTAAGACGGCAGGTTTCTGTTTTGGTGTAGACAGAGCCGTAAAAATAGTGTATAATGAATTAGATAACCGAAATAATGTTGTAACGTTAGGTCCTATAATTCATAACAAAAATGTCGTGTCCGATCTTGAGGCCAGGGGCTGCAGATCGGTTTCACTTGACGAGGTAAAGCCTGAGCATACCGTTATTATACGTTCTCACGGGGTCGGGCGGGACGTTTATGAACGCCTGTCGGAAATAGGATGTACGGTTGTGGACGCAACCTGTCCGTTTGTAGCGAGGATCCATAAAATTGCGTGTGAAAAATCCAAAAGCGGTTTCACTGTACTGATAGCCGGAGACATCAGTCATCCGGAGGTTATCGGAATAAGAGGTCACTGTATGGGTCCGTCATTTGTGTTTGCCGGATGTGAAGAGCTTGAAAATTTGGTGAAAAAGGAGAACTTTGATCCAAAAAAGCTTGCAATTCTTGCTCAGACGACGTATAATAAAAAAATATGGGGCGAATGCTGCGCTCTGGCTGAAGAGCTTCTGCCGGGGGCGCTTATATTCGATACAATATGCAGCGCTACGTCCGAGCGCCAGAAAGAGGCGGCGGACATTGCCCGCAAGGCTGATGCAATGATAATCGTGGGTGGGAAAAACAGTTCCAATACCCATAAACTTAAAGCTGTATGCGGCGAATATTGCAGGTGCTATCTTATTGAGAGCGCGCGGGAGCTTGCCGACATAGACTTATCAGGTGCAGATTTTATCGGGATTTCTGCCGGTGCTTCGACTCCGGCTTATATAATCAAGGAGGTACAACAGACCATGAGTGAAATGTTGAACAATGAAGAAGAATTTAACTGGGTGGAGGAGATGGAGAATTCTCTTAAGCCAATACATATTGGAAAGAGAGTAACCGGTACAGTACTGAGCGCTAATGCCAGCGAAGTTTATGTCGATTTGGGCACTAAGCAGCAGGGCGTAATACCTGTTTCCGAACTGACTGACGATCCTGCCAAGTCGGTTGAGGACGTTGTCAAGGTTGGCGATACTATTGATCTTATCGTTCTTAAAACCAACGATCAGGACGGAGTTGTTACTTTGTCCAAGAAGAGAGTAGACGCAGCGCTGGGATTTGAAAAGATTTGTGCTGCAAAGGAAGAAAACACCGTTCTTACGGGTACTGTAACAAACGTTGTAAAGGGCGGAGTTCTTGTTGCTTCCAATGGAGTTAAGGTATTTATCCCGGCTTCACAGGCTGCTCCAAGGAGAGATTATGATCTTAACGAGCTTCTTAAGCAGACAGTCAATTTCAAGATACTCGAGGTAAACGAGGGCAAGCAGAGAGCAGTCGGTTCTATCAGAGCTGTACAGCGTGAGGAGAGAGAAGTTGCTCAGGCCAAGTTCTTTGAAACAGCCAAGGCAGGAGATATTGTAAACGGCGAGGTTAAGTCTATTACAGATTATGGTGTGTTCGTTGATCTCGGCGGAGTTGACGGTCTTGTAAGAAGAATGGATCTGTCATGGAACAGGATCAAGCATCCTTCCGATGTTGTAAGCGTAGGCGACAAGATCGAAGTAAAGATAAAGGATATCGATCCTGAGACCAAGAAGGTTTCTCTGATTTACAAGAAGGATTCTGAAAATCCATGGGAGATATTCAAGGCGAATTATCAGGTAGGGCAGGTTGTAAAGGCTACTATCGTTTCGATAACATCTTTCGGAGCTTTCGCACAGATCATAAACGGAATCGATGGTCTTATTCATATTTCTCAGATCGCAAATCAGAGAGTCGACAATGTTGCGGATATTCTTTCGGTAGGTCAGGTTGTTGACGCTCAGATCACTGAGATCGATCTTGACAAGAAGAGAATCAGTCTTTCAATGAGGGCTTTGCTGCCGGATGAGGAAGCAGAGGCTGCCGAAGAAGCTGAAACTGAGGAATAAGCTTTTTCTGCCTTAAAATTTTCTTAAAACTCATGGGGGCGAGGTTTCGTCCCCTTTACTTTTTTATTTTTGTGTGGTATAATGTAAAAAAAGTCCCGGCTTAAGCGAAACCGATTAATCCGAATATTGCCGGGCTTTTTGCAGAATATAATGACGGACGATATCCTATATTTAACGGCAAATGAATTCTGACGGCGATCGGTTCAGTTAATTTATGCAGCTCAAGGTCAGGATTTACTATGAAAGGTTTGCATTATGGAAGAAATGAAAAAGACGGCTTCTAAAACCATTAAAAAGAATAAAAAGAAAACCAATCCTGCGGTCAAAGCGCTGAAGATCTTCGGAACGTTAGTGCTTTCCTTTGTTCTTATCGTTATTATTACAGGCTCGATTTTTGTCACAGCTCTTACCATATACGTGCTTAATTTCGCCGATGCCGACGATACCGTAAATCTTGACAAGGGCGTGATTTCAAGCAATATTTCAAGATTTCTGTATAAAAATCCGGATTACGACGAGGATGATGAGGATTCACAGGAGTATCTGCTTTATTATGCTTTGAAAAATCAGCAGAAAAAGGTTCAGTGGGTGGATCTTGAGGATATTCCGCAGTATGTTCAGGATGCTTTTGTATATACTGAGGACGAGCGTTTTTATTCTCATGACGGAGTAGACTTCAAGAGAACATTTGCTGCCATCATCAGAACCCTTACTGGAATAAAGCAGGGCGGTTCGACGATAACGCAGCAGACTATAAAAAATGTGACCGGAGATGACGAAGCTACAGGAACAGCAGGAGTAGAGCGTAAAATCAGAGAGATTTTCAGAGCCATCAATGTTGAGAAAACGTATACCAAGGAAGATATTCTCCAAAGCTATCTTAATATTATATCTCTGAATACGTGGGAGCATGATATTATAGGAGTACAGGCGGCGTCAAATTTCTATTTCAGCAAGGATGTTTCAGAGCTTACGCTTGCTGAAGCCGCAGTTTTGGCAGGTATGACGACGTCACCGGCTAATTATAATCCATATGATAATCCGGAGCGGTATAAGGAAAGACAGAAATACTGTCTTGACCATATGCTGGAAAACGGAGCTATCTCTGATGATGAATATGAACAGGCGCTCAACGAGGAAATTACCGTGACCGGAGATCCTGATTTTTCAAGCGCAACGGTTTATGAGGACGAAACAAAGGATCAGGGTCCAACCTCATACTTTATGGACGAGGCGATAGAGGAAGCAATAGATATTATTGCAGATAAATCAGGCGTTGATACGTCGGTCGCACAGACAAGGCTTTACGACGGAGGATACACTATATATACCACCGTTGATATTGATATGCAGAACAAAATAGAGAAGGAAATGCAGGATGCGTCAAATTTCCAGAACTATTATATTGAAAATGACGAGCTTCTTTCAGGTTTTATTGCTATGGATTACGAAGGCAATGTGCTTGCTGTAGTCGGAGGGCGAAACGAAAAAACCGAATCCCGTATCTGGAACAATGCCACCGACGCTCAAAGATCTCCGGGATCGTGTATAAAGCCTGTCGCTTCATATGCCCCGGCACTTGAACAGGATCTTATGACGTGGTCGACGCTTTTTAAAGACGAGCCTATTACTATCAAAGAAGAGGGCGAGAATGTAAAGTGGCCTGTAAACTATTCTGAAACGGGCGACAGCGAAAACTGGTCGTATAATAATTACTTCACATGGCAGATGCTTATGAGGTCGCTGAATACTGGTCCGGCTCAGCTCATTGAACAGATGACGCCGGCATATTCCTACAATTTCCTTAAAGAAAAGCTTGATTTCACTACTCTTACCGATTCCGACGTGAATTATTCGCCGGTAACTGTCGGAGGTTTTACAAACGGTACTAAGCTTGAGGAGCTTGTAGGCTCGTATATGATTTTCGGAAACGGCGGTAAAAAGTACGAGGTGACCTATATCTCCAGGATAGAGGATGCCGAGGGTAATGTCATATACGAGAAAAACGAGGGCTATAAGCAGGCTATAAGCGAGTCTACGGCTTATGTTATGAATAAGATGATGCAGACGGTTATTACCCAGCAGGAGGGAACCGGACGCTATGCTAAGCTTAACAGTACGACTGTAGCAGGAAAAACCGGTACTTCGTCGGACTGGAAGGACTTATCTTTCGTTGGCTGTACTCCCGATTATGTAAGCGGAGTTTGGATAGGCTATGACGAGCAGAAAAAGATTCCGACAAACGAATATCAGAATATCGGAGCTATCTGGAAAAATATTTTCGGAGATATAGCCGAAGCGGAGGAGAATAAGGATTTTGAAATGCCTGATACCGTAGTAGAGGCAAAGTATTGTACCAGAACCGGAAAGCTTGCAAGCAATGGATGCTCAAGCACGGCTACGGGATATTATAAGCAGACAAACGTGCCTGAATACTGCTCAGGCGGACATTGATATATTGGACTGATAACCGTACAAGCACAGGAAGAGCAGGCTTTTGACAAAGAATGATGCCAAAAGACAGCTCAAGCGGTGCTTGGGAGGTTATTCAACAGGTATGAAAAATGAGAATCAAGCCTCCGTTTCGGAAATCCGGCGGAGGCTTTGCTGTGAAAAGAAAGGACTCTGTAATATGAATAAGATCAGGTTATGCTGTCCCTGTCATTTTGGTCTGGAAAGCGTGTTAAAGTACGAGATAAATAAAATAGGCGGAGAAAATCTTAATGTTACTGACGGAAAGATAGCCTTTGACGGAGGATTTGACATACTCGCAAGGGCAAATCTGCGGCTTTCCACAGCGGAAAGGGTTCTTATAGAGCTTGGCAGCTTTGAGGCAAAAAGCTTTGAGCAGCTTTTTCAGGGAGTAAGGGCATTGCCGCTGGAGGATTTCATTGGTAAAGACGACGCTTTTCCTGTCAAAGGTCATTCTTTGAATTCACAGCTCCACAGCGTTCCCGACTGTCAGAAAATTATAAAGAAAGCGGCGGCAGAGCGGCTTAAATCAAGATACGGAATAAGCTGGTTTGGTGAGAACGGAGCGGTGCATCAGCTGCAGTTTTCTCTTTACAAGGATATATGCACTCTGTATCTCGATACAAGCGGCGCAGGACTGCATAAGAGAGGATACCGCAGAAACAGCAACGCTGCTCCCATAAAAGAGACTCTTGCAGCAGGGATAATCGATCTTGCCAGAGTAAGGGCGGATTCTTTAGTATGCGATCCTATGTGCGGATCCGGAACCTTTCTTATAGAGGCGGCTTATAAGGCTTTGAATGTTGCTCCCGGACTTAGAAGAAAATTTGCCGCTCAGAATTGGGAGCAGATACCCCAGGAGATCTGGCGGCAGGAGCGTAGCGACGCCATGGACGCAATTGACAGAAAGGGTACATTTCACGGTTTTGGATTTGATATCGACGAAGAAGCGGTGATACTGACTTCGGAAAATGCGAAAAAAGCTGGGGTAGGCTCCAAGCTTGAGATAATACGGCAGGATATTTCAAGGTTTGTTCAGCCGGAGAGGTCGATCACGCTTTGCAATCCTCCTTACGGCGAAAGGATGCTGGAAATCAGGGAAGCGGAGGAGCTTTATAAAAGACTCGGTCAGGTTTTGTCGCCGTCGAAAGATAAGGCGTGCTACATAATCTCGCCTCATGAGGATTTTGAAAAGTTTTTCGGAAAAAAGGCTGATAAAAAGCGTAAGCTTTACAACGGAATGATAAAGTGCACGCTTTATATGTATTTTAAGTAATAAGGAGAAAATTTATGGGCAGAATCAAAGCGGTAGTATTCGATATGGACGGGGTTTTATTTGATACTGAAAAAATGTATCTTGACGCATGGAATATACTCGGCGCACAGAAAAACATTTCCGATATTGAGGGTACTGCGAAAAAGTGCATAGGTCTGAGCGTAACTGATACTGTAGCTTTGCTTAAAAATACATACGGTGAAGATTTCCCTGTGGAGGAGTATCATAAAATTATAGAAGCTTCGGTTAAAGACAAAATACAGCGCGATGGAATCCCGGTAAAACAGGGCGTCGGAGATATACTTGATTATCTTTACAGTATAAATTTTACCGTAGGACTTGCTTCTTCGACAAAATATAATAAGATCATAGAGCATCTGGAACGCTCAGGACTTCTGAAGTATTTCAAAGTAATCATTGGCGGGGATATGATAGCTCACAGCAAGCCTGATCCCGAAATATACAAGACTGCATGTATGCGGCTTGGTGTGGATCCGTCGGAAGCTGCGGCGGTAGAGGACAGTAAAAACGGCGTAATTTCTGCTCATCTTGCCGGTATGATCCCGCTTCTTGTTCCCGACCTTGTAGCTCCCGACAGGGAGATGCTTTCCATGTCGGAGAAATGCTTTGACAGCCTTGAAGATGTCATGGTATATCTTAAAAGGGAAATAAACGGAGAAACTGAAAAGCATTAAAACAAAACAGGGCGATCTGTTTTCTTTCTGCAAGGCTGTGCTGCGCAAAGCCGAAGGAAGAACCGTGGTCGCCCTGTTGTTTATTAAGGCAATACCGTACAATCATTGTGCGGTATTGCCTTAAATTATTAAAGCGTGTTCACAAAAGTCTGTAAGACGTTGTGAACACGCTATGATGTGAATTTTTCTATCGGCGGTATCAGTAAGCTTTACCCGATTATCTTATCTCAACAGTTTCGCTGCCGAAATATACGTCATACCAGACCAGGAAAGTAAATACCGTCCATATCTTTCTAGAGTAATCGTAATGACCGGCTCTGTGCTCATCAAGAAGCTCCACCAACTTATCGGTGTTGAAAAACTTTGCGGCGTTTTCAGAGGTGAACTTTTCTTTGACGATATTGTAATACTTATCTTCCTTGAGCCATACTCTTATCGGAACGGGGAAGCCGAGCTTTTTCTTATTGGCGGTCTGGGGAGGACACGCTTTAAGAGCGGCGATTCTCATTGCGTATTTGGTATTCTCCTTTGTTACCCGATGCTTGGTTGGGATCTGCTCTGCCAGAGCCATTACCTCTTTATCAAGGAAAGGAACTCTCAGTTCTAGTGAATGAGCCATGCTCATTTTGTCCGCTTTAAGAAGAATATCGCCGGTCATCCACAAGTGCAGATCGAGATATTGCATTTGCGTAACCTCGTCGTTGTTCCTGCATCTGTCATAGAAGGGCTTGGTGATAGCCTGCGGAGCCGGAGCGTCGGTTTTTATATTCAAAAGCTCCTTACGCTCCTTTTCGGTGAAAATAAAAGCGTTTCCTATAAAACGCTCCTGAAGATCCTGAGAGCCTCTGATAAGGAAATTTACGCCGTGCTTATGTGGCAGGTGCTGAGCGACAGCGCCTATTCCGCGTCTTATGGGCTTTGGTATTTTATTGTAAGCTGCCATGTCGGCGGGATTATGGTAGATATTGTATCCTCCGAATATCTCATCTGCTCCCTCACCGCTGAGAACTACCTTGACCTTCTGGGAAGCAAGCTGGCACACGAAGAAGAGCGCGACAGCCGCAGGATCGGCAAGAGGTTCGTCCATATGATACTGTATTTTAGCAAAATTTCCCCAATATTCGTCAGGTGTAATAACTTTCGAGTTATTTTCCTTATGTATATATTTGGAGAATTCTTTTGCATAGCCTATCTCATTGTATTTCTCGTCCTCGCCGAAGCCGACTGTAAAAGTCTTGTCGACGTCTGCAACGGCGGCTACATAGCTTGAATCTACTCCGCTTGAAAGAAAAGAGCCTACTTCAACGTCGGCGATCTTATGGGCCTCTACGGAGTTTTTGAAGGTATCGGTTATCCTGTTTACCCATTCGTCAAGATCAGGTTTGTCGTCCGGAGTAAATTTAACCTCCCAATAGCGTGTGACATCCATTTTACCGTTCTTATAAATAAAATAGTGAGCGGCAGGAAGCTTATATACGTTCTTAAAAAAGGTTTCGGTGGTGGGGGAGTACTGAAATGTCAGATAATTCTCCAGAGCGGTTTCATTAAGCTTCTTTTTGAAATGGGGATGATCGAGAAAGCTTTTAATCTCGCTGCCCCACATCAGAGTTTCGCCCATTTCAGCATAGTATAAAGGTTTGATCCCGAAAAAATCCCTTGCGCCGAAGATCTGGTCCTTATTTTTGTCGAAGATAACAAAGCCGAACATACCTCTCAGCTTATTGAGCATATCAACGCCCCATTCTTCGTAGCCGTGAACAAGCACCTCTGTATCCGTTTGAGTATAAAAGCTGTGTCCCTTTTCAAGCAGCTCTGCTCTCAGATCCTGATAGTTGTATATCTCGCCGTTAAAGGTTATCACGATCGACTTATCCTCATTGAAAATAGGCTGACTGCCTTTATCCGAAAGGTCTATAATGGAAAGTCTGCGGAAGCCCATGGCGACCTGCTCGTCGACATATTTACCATCGGAATCGGGACCGCGGTGCCTGATCCTGTCCATCATTTTACCGAGGACTATGGAAGCGTCGTTTATTTTATTTGTAAAGCCAACAAAACCGCACATATCAATGCCTCATTTCTGAAATAGTAAAACTGTTAAAAATACAGGAAATACCGATGGGTAATCGCGTGCAGATCCGCTAAGCGATCACCCGGCGGTATTTCCTGCAATACTATCTTTATATTATACATCAATTTTTCCTGCTTTGCAATAGAATAAAATTAAATTTTAGCAGACTACAGGTCAAATTAATAAAACCGCACAAAAATGAAATTTCCTATTGCAAGAATAAGAGAAATAAGCTATAATATATATTAAGGAAAACGACTGATTTTTGTTACTGATTTTATATAAAATTGCAACGGGTGTTGAAAAAATATTTGAAAGGCGCTGATCTTGTGAGCGGGAAAGGCAATAAGAAAACCGGAAAATTCAGATACAGGATAGACATATTGCTTATTGTAAGCGTGTTTATAGTTCTGATAACCTTCTGCGCTTATATGATGAATACGGGGCTTGAAGAAACTCTTGAAAAAGAGAGGGGAGCTGAAATAGTGACTCATGATTATACCTATGACGATTCTTCAGAAGCTTAGGCTTCAATTACCTGATATAAAGCTCCGTTTTGACAAAGCCGAGGGAAAGCATGGGGGTATCCGCCAAACGCTGATTATTATGAAAAGGGCAATGCCGCACGTTAATTATGCGGTATTGCCCTTGTTTTGCAGCAGCTTTGTATTCACGCTGTTTGGCAGAAACTTTATTGCATATGATTTAACATTCATATGTCATTTACCGTAACAGCCTTACCCTGTTCCAGTGATTTTTTTACATCAATATACCTTTGATTGGCGCTTCCCCGGAAGTGGAGATCAAGACTTTTCTGTTCAAGTATAAACGGACCGTCTATAAGAAAATCCACTTCCTTAAGCAGTTCCATATAACCGTTTTCGCTGTTTGAATTTTCGATAAGGTATTCAAACGTATATCCGGTATAGGCAATAACATTTAACGGGAAGTCTTTGAATCCGTGAATCCTACTTGCCAGCTCCGCCAAAGGTTTGCACTGGCAGAAGGGCTCGCCCCCGCTAAGTGTTATCCCGTCAAGCATAGGATTGGAGGTAACTTTTTCATAGATCTTATCAGTATCGGTTATGCTGCCTCCGTTAAAATCATGAGTCTGCGGATTGTGACAGCCGGGACAGTTGTGCGGACAGCCCTGAGTGAATACCGTAAATCTGATCCCCGGACCGTCAACAATAGAATCTTGAGCAAAGCCTGCTATTCTGAGTTCCATTTATTTTTTGTTCCTTTCATATTATTGTGCGTATCTTTCTGATAAATAACGGACGAATTAACTTGCTAATTCGTCCGTTTCTGTGTCTGATATCAGAATTTCTTAGCAGCAGCCTTTGATACGCGGGATTCTTTCCTTATATATCTTGGAATGCTCTGCCTCGCTTCTGCCGCACATCGGGCATTTGTCGCCTATTATTCCGGTATATCCGCATACCGGATCGCGGTCAACAGGGTGATTGATCGCTCCGTAGCCGATGCCCTGCTCCTTCATGCATCGGATAACCTTTTCAAATGCAGCAAGATTTGTAGAAGGGTCTCCGTCGAGCTCAATATAACTGATATGTCCTGCGTTTGTAAGAGCATGATATGGGGCTTCGATTTTGATTTTTTCAAAAGCGCTGATGTTGTAGTAAACCGGAACGTGGAATGAGTTTGTGTAATAATCTCTGTCGGTAACACCGGCAATCTCACCATAGCGCTTCTTGTCCATTCTGACAAATCTGCCGGAAAGACCTTCCGCAGGAGTAGCAAGCAGTGAAAAATTAAGACCGGTACGCTTTGTTTCCTCGTCCATACGCTCGCGCATATGGGTTACTATTTCAAGGCCAAGCTCTCTTGCTTCCTCCGATTCCCCGTGGTGCTTTCCTATGAGAGATTTAAGTGTTTCGGCTAATCCGATAAAGCCGACCGAAAGAGTGCCGTGCTTAAGTACCTCGGCGACCTCGTCGTTGATGCTGAGCTTTTCGGAGTCGATCCATACTCCCTGTCCCATAAGGAAGGGATAATTTTTAACCTTCTTGGAGCACTGTATCCTGAAGCGGTGCATTAGCTGTTCGATACACAGATCCATCATTTCATCCAGACTGTCAAAGAAAGTGCCTATATTTCCCTGAGCCTTTATCGCAAGACGAGGAAGATTGATGGAGGTAAAGGAAAGATTTCCTCTTCCCGTTACGATCTCTCTTGTAGGGTCGTAGGCGTTTCCTATAACTCTGGTGCGGCATCCCATATATGCGATCTCGGTGTCGGGATTGCCGGGCTTATAGTACTGGAGATTAAACGGCGCGTCTATAAACGAGAAGTTGGGGAAAAGTCTTTTTGCGGAAACTCTGCACGCAAGCTTGAACAGATCGTAGTTCGGATCCGTAGGATTGTAGTTGACGCCGTCCTTTACCTTAAAAATATGTATAGGGAAGATAGGAGTTTCGCCGTTTCCGAGACCAGCCTCCTGCGCCAGCAGCACGTTTTTAATTACCATTCTGCCTTCGATAGAGGTGTCGGTGCCGTAATTTATTGATGAAAACGGAGTCTGCGCTCCCGCTCTTGAATTCATGGTATTAAGGTTATGTATAAGAGCTTCCATTGCTTGATAGGTCGCTCTGTCGGTTTCTTTTACGGAAGATTTGAAAGCAAAGCTCTGAATTTTCTTTACCGTTGCGGCGTCAGCAAAAGCAGAAAGCAGCTCCGCTTCTGCTTCCTGGTACCCGTTGTCGTTGGCAAGAACAGGAACAAGACCTTTTTCGGAATACAGCTTTTCGGCAAGCTTTTTCGAGATCTCATAGCTGTCAGTAACACCCGCCATAAGGGAAAGAGCTCTGTGGATATTGTCGCGGTAACGGTGCCGGAAAGTTTTCTTAACGCCCTCGGCCATATCGTAATCAAACTTAGGAATAGACTGTCCGCCGTGCTGATCATTCTGGTTTGACTGGATAGCAATACAGGCAAGCGCAGCATAGCTTGAAATGTCGTTGGGAGTTCTGAGATAACCGTGTCCGGTTGAAAATCCCTTGTTGAAAAGCTTTGTGAGATCGATCTGGGTACAGGTCGTGGTAAGCGTATAAAAATCCAGGTCATGAATATGTATATCTCCCTCGGCGTGAGCTTTGGCATGTTTCGGATCAAGCACATACATTTCATAGAATTCCTTTGCTCCGGCAGAACCGTATTTGAGCATTGTTCCCATTGCGGTATCGCCGTCTATATTCGCATTTTCACGCTTCAGATCCATATCCTTGGCGGGCTTGAAGGTAAGATCCTCGTAAACCTTCATAAGACGGGTGTTCATTTCTCTGGCTCTGGTTCTTGTGGAACGGTAAAGAATATACGCTTTTGCGGTAGCGGCATGTCCTTCTTCAATAAGAACCTTTTCAACACAGTCCTGAATTTCCTCAACGGTTGGAGAGGTAAGATTCATTTCCATAAGCATATCTGCTACCTTGCCGGCAAGTTCCAGCGCTTCCTCGTAATTGCTTCCGCCCACCGACTGAGCAGCTTTGAAAATAGCGTTGGCTATTTTCTCAATATTGAATGTAACGTTTCTTCCGTCTCTTTTTTTGATTTTGATTATCATTTTCTCTTACCTCCATATATTGCAGATGATTGATTGTCATACATAATATAAAGCACTTTTATGGCTCGGAATGTTTATCCGTACGATATTGTCAGCTTAAAAAGCAGCCACAAGATATTGTGGAATGATACCACAATATCTTGTGGTCTTTGAGTTGCCATAAACAAGTATATAGTATTCTGTCTTTCTTGTCAAGTGGATAAGTGCCAAAAAAATCATCATTGTTTTGTATACACTGCACAAAGCAGTTTATAGGAAAAATAACCCGGAACAACTTTTTTATGCGTCAGTAAAACGTGTAATGGCTTTTAACTTTACAAACAGGAACGGCAAAAATATAAGTGTAAAGCAAATAATATTGACGGATAAAACGGCTTGTATAAATATTTTAAGCGGTTGCAATAAGAAAAATCGAAAAATAGTTTCATTTTGATTATAAAAAAATAACGCTGCTTTTTTGTACAGATAAATTTTATAGTGAAATTATAACTGTGTGTCAAGTAAAACTGCCTTATTATAATATTGATATTCCAATTTTTATATGCGCCATATATATAATTGCACATTACTGTCCGGATCAAACCGAGAGGCAGTGTTCGTGAGGTTTACTTTAAATAAAGAAGACCGTTTCAGCCATTGTTGCGGCAGTGAAACGGTCTTTTACAGTTTGCTTTTATTTTCTGCGGGTTTTTGAGGAAATCTTTCCGGCAATCCCCGCTGTAATAGGTATAGCGGCGGCAAAGCCTACGGAGATAAGCCATCCCGTTAGTCCCAGCGAAGCAATGGCAAATATTTTACCAAGGAAAGGAATAAACATACACGCTCCAAGGCAAAGCAGTGAGATTATAACCGAGAATATAAGAAACGGGTTTGAAAAATAGGGTACTGAAAACAGGTTTTTTTCTTCGCTTTTACATTCAAACACATGAATAAGCTGGGAAAGTATAAGCGTTATAAGAGCGCCCGTTCTTGCGGCGTCAAGAGTGCAGCCTGTTTTCAGCAGGAATGTAAACGCAGCAAGCGTGCACAATCCTATCAGAATTCCCCGTATGATTATTCTCGACAGAAGTCCGCCGCTGAAAAAGCTGTCACTTTCTTTCCTCGGAGGTTTTCTCATTACAGATTTTTCTGACGGTTCAACTCCCAGAGCTACTGCCGGAAGTCCGTCGGTAACAAGATTCACAAGCAGAATCTGAGAGGGTATAAGCACCATCGGGAGTCCCATTATGATTCCGCCCAGCATTGTCAGGACTTCGCCTATGTTGCAGGAAATAAGGTATCGCACAAATTTTCTGATGTTCTGATAAATGGTTCGTCCTTCCTCGACGGCGTTTACAAGTGTTGCAAAGTTATCGTCAAGCAGTATGCAGTCGGCTGCTTGCTTGGTTACGTCGGTTCCGGAAATGCCCATAGATACGCCTATTGAAGCTTCCTTTACCGCTGGAGCGTCGTTAACGCCGTCGCCTGTCATTGCGCATACGTGGCCCTTATCTTTAAAAGCTTTTATTATCCTCAGCTTATGAGCCGGAGTAACCCGTGCGAATACGGCGGTTTTTTCCGCAGCCTCGGAAAGCTGGTCGTCCGACATCCTGTCAAGCTCATCTCCGGTCAAAGCCAGATCGCCCTCACGCATTATGCCTGTTTCCCTGGCGACGGCGCAGGCTGTAAGCTTATGGTCTCCCGTTATCATAACCGTTTTAATGCCGGCTTTTTCACATTCCCGTACCGCCTTTTTCGCTTCGGGACGAGGCGGATCTGCAAGACCCATAAGACCGAGAAAGATGGTTTTCCCTCGGTATATTTTTGAAAACGCCATAACTCTCAGTCCGTCTGACGCCATTTCATCGTTTTTACGCAGTATGGCTGCCTTTTCCTGTGGAGTAAGCCTTTCAAGACTTCCTTCGGAATTGGCTATTATGTATTCGCATTCTCTTAAAATAACATCGGAAGCGCCTTTTTTGTATATATATTTTTCGCCGGAAGCGTCGGCGCAGGTCACCGACATGGATCTGGTTTCGCTGTCAAAGGGCTGTTCGTCTATTCGTTTCAGCTGAAAGCCGGAAACGTCGATCCCGCATCTTGCACAGGCTGAAAGTATGGCGGCTTCTGTAGGATCGCCCTCGGCGGAAAATTTTGTGAATACGTTCCCTTGCCGGTTACGTTCCGACGACGAGGGCGCTTTGGCCATACGGGCGTTGTTGCAGGCCGTTCCGCAGATAAAAAGTTCGCTGAGGACCTGACTGTCCCAAGCCATGAGCTTTTGCCCGGAGGAGGTGAAAAGCCCCTGAGAGTCGCTGTCGCTTCCAAAAGAATACTCTCCCGACATTTCTCCTGCGGTAAATACTTTTTTTACCGTCATTCTGTTCATTGTTACGGTTCCGGTTTTATCGGTACAGATCACGGTGGCGCAGCCGAGAGTTTCAACCGAATGCAGTCTGTGTACAAGAGCATTTCTTTTAAGCATTTTGCGTACGGCAATTGCAAGAGCGATCGTGACGGCGGCGGGAAGTCCTTCGGGAATAGCGGCTATTGCGATGGAGATACCCGTCATGAGCATATCGAATACAGGCTCGCCTCTGATTACTCCGGCGGCAAATACAAGCACGCACACGCCAAGACAGATGATCGCAAGCGTTCTGCCAAGCTCTCCCAGCTTTTTCTGCAGGGGAGTTGGATCGGGTTCAATGTCCTCCAGCATTTGCGATACCCTGCCCATCTGGGTAAGTCCTCCGGTCGCTGTGATTTCGATTTCTGCGTTTCCTTTGGTGCAGACCGTACCCATATAAGCTATATACGGCAGATTAAGCGAGGTAAATTCTCTTTCGCCGCAGTGAGGTCTTTTTTCAACCGGAACCGCTTCGCCGGTAAGAATTGATTCGTCGCAGGTCAGACTTCTGCATGAAACTATTATTCCATCGGCAGGAATCCTGTCGCCGGCTTCCACGGCTATCGTATCTCCCGGAACAAGCATTGAGGCGGGGAGAGTTTCAAGTCTGCCGTCACGGTAGACTCTGGCGGTAGGAGCGGTCATTTCCTCCAGCTTTTCCAGGGTCTTTTCACAGCGGTATTCCTGAATAAAGCCAAGAAGGGCGTTTACAATGACGATTATCATTATAGGTATTGCGTCGGTGTATTCGCCAAGCGCAACGGATATGACCGTAGCCGCAAGAAGTATCATCACCATGATATCATGAAATTGATTGGCGAAAATTTTTAGCGCGCTGTTTTTCTTTTTGGCGGCAAGACGATTTTCTCCGTTGATCTTAAGCAGTCTTTCAGCCTCCTGCTGCGTAAGACCTTTAGGCTTATCCGTCGCTGTTTTATACAGCGGCTTTTTTTCCAGAACCTCCAGCATTGTATCGGCTCTCCTTTCGTTTTCACAGTTATGCTGACAGATTGTCCGTATAGTTAATTGTATTCTGTGAAAATCAAGATATGACAGAAAGAAAAGCGCCGCCGCTTATTTGCGTAAAGAAATATTTATCTGAAAATAAAAATGGCGCCGTACAAATTTTGTACAGCGCCTATAAAATTAAATTGTTATCCTCTCTTTTTCAGTACAGCCACACCTGCGCTGATAAGCAGAACAGCCGCCGCTCCTGCCGCCGCACCCGTAGAGGGGTTCTTGTCG
>ERZ780218.344-NODE-344-length-46267-cov-12.780533_pt1 | contig 46267 bp, 46 predicted proteins | sample MGYA00510975_ERZ780218 | MGnify/ENA primary metagenome ERZ780218 (study PRJEB29588, sample SAMEA2152063) | human gut metagenome | biome: human gut; feature: human-associated habitat; material: faeces | place: Denmark | collected 2008/2010 ... | reverse complement strand
TGCCTTCGGCAGCCAGCTCCCCTACCGAGGGGAGCCTCTGGCGAAGAGGTGAAGCTTTACGAAATGCCAAGGCCTCTCCTCGATAGGAGAGGTGGCATTGCGAAGCAATGACGGAGAGGTTTATTTTTAGAGGAGAAACTATGTCTCAGAAAAATATGGGCCGTCTGGCGCAGGACATGAAGCGTGAGCTCATCGCCATCATCGGACGGCTGAAAGACCCGCGGCTGGAGGGCGGTCTGCTGACCGTCACCCGGCTGGATGTGACGCCCGACCTGGACGTGGCGAAGGTCTATGTGAGCGTGATGGGCCGTGAGGACGGCCCCAAGCCCGCTATCGAGGCCCTGAACCGCGCCGCAGGCCATGTGCGCACCGAAGTGAGCAAGAAAATGCACATCCGCAAGGCACCCCGCTTCATCTTTGTGGAGGACGACGGTGCCGCCTATGCAGCCCACATCAATGAGCTGCTCCGCACGCTGAATGTGAACGGCGATGCTGAGGACTCTCAGCCCGCCGAGACCGAGGAATAAATCCAGCGCTGCGGAAAGGATGGATCCATCAAATGACAGAACAGCTCAATGTGCAGCAGATGGCCGAGCGCCTCTGTGCTGCGGACAACATTCTGGTCCTGTGTCATAAAAACCCGGACGGCGACACCATCGGCTGCGGCAGCGCCCTCTGCCACGCGCTCAAGGCGCTGGGCAAGACGGCAGCTGTCCTCTGCTCCGATGCAGTGCCTTCCCGCTACAGCTTTACTGCACCGGTGCCGTTCCGGGGCGAGTTTGAGCCCAAGACCGTTGTAGCCGTGGATGTTGCCAGCGTGCAGCTCTTTGGTGAAAACAACGGTGTGCCGCAGTATACCCGCCACGTCGATCTCTGCATCGACCACCACACGGGCAACAGCGGCTATGCGGATTTCACCCTGCTGGACGGCAATGCGGCCGCAGCGGCAGAGCTTCTGTATGAGGTCATCAACGAGATGGGCGTGGAGATCACCCCCCTCATCGCCAACTGCCTCTACACCGGCCTCGCTACTGACACCGGCTGCTTCCGGTTCTCTTCCACCACTGCCAACACCCACCTCGTGGCTGCAAAGCTCATTCTGGCCGGTGCGCAGGTGGAGGAGCTGAACACCCTGCTCTTCGACACCAAACCCCGGGAGCGGATGGAGGCGGAGCGTATCGCCCGCAACCATCTGGAATATCATCTTGAGGGCCGCTGCGCCCTGATGTATCTGACCCGGGACGAGATAGAGCAGAGCGGCGTGGACCCGGCTGACCTGGAAGAGCTGACCAGCCTGCCCATCAGCATCGAGGGGGTCAAAGTGGGCCTGCTGCTCCGTCAGCAGCCCGGCGGCAGCTACCGCATCAGCGTGCGCGCCGCCAAGGGCGTGGACGCCTGCGCCATCGCACGGCGTCTGGGCGGCGGCGGCCACACCCGCGCAGCGGGCTGTGAGCTGCTGGGCAACCTCGACAACGCCAAGAGCGCCATTCTGGCCGAAGTGGAGGCGGAACTTGACCGCCCCGAGACGCAGGAGGAAAGCTGATGCAGGGCATCCTTATCGTAGATAAGCCGATGGAGTGGACCAGCTTTGACGTCATCGCCAAGCTGCGCGGCATCCTCGGTACCCGCAAGCTGGGTCACAGCGGTACGCTGGACCCCATGGCCACCGGCGTTCTGCCGGTGTTCTGCGGCGGGGCCAGCAAGGCCGTGGACCTTCAGCTCGACCACACCAAGACCTACTGCGCCCGGCTGCGGCTGGGGATGCAGACCGACACCGGCGACATCACCGGCACCGTGCTGGAAACAGCCCCGGTGACGGCAGGGGAGAAGGAGCTGCTGGCCGTTCTGCCTCGGTTCCTCGGCCCCCAGATGCAGACGCCGCCCATGTACTCGGCGGTCAAGATCAACGGCCAGCCCCTTTATAAGCTGGCCCGCGAGGGCGTCACGGTGGAGCGGAAGGCCCGCCCCATCGAGATACTGGACATCCGGTACGGCGGCAGCCCGGTGGAGAACGAATACGTCCTCACCGTCCGCTGCTCCAAGGGAACGTATATCCGCACTCTGTTGGAGGACATTGCCGCCGCTATGGGCCAGAAAGGCACCATGAGCGCCCTGCGCCGCACGACGGCGGGTGTCTACACCGAGGCCGACGCCCACACGCTGGAAGAGATACAGGCGGCAAAGGACGCAGGCCCCGAGGCACTGCAGGCTTTGATGCTGCCGGTGGAGAGCGTGTTTGAGAGCCTGCCTCTGCTGGTGGTAGAGCCAAGGGTGGAGCAGCACCTGTACAACGGCTGCCCCACCAGCCGCTACCCGGCGGCAGATGGCCGCTACCGTGTCCGCAATGCCGAGGGCCAGTTCCTGGGCCTTGCGAACATCACCGGCGGCGTGCTCAAGGTCGAAAAACTCTTTGTAGAGAGGAATTAAAGAACATTCATGCAGATCTATTCACAGCTTGCGCCGCTTGCGCTGGGCGGTGCCCACGGCTCTGCTGTGGCAATGGGCTTTTTTGACGGCATCCACATCGGCCACCGCGCGGTCATCAATGGCGCAGTGGAGTGGGCCAAGGCCCATGGCGCGGCACCGGCGGTGTTCACCTTCCGCCTGCCCACCGAAAACAAGATGAAGGGCAAGCGCCTGCTCTCCACCGAGGACAAGCACGCCCTCATCGCCAGCCTCGGCGTGGAGCACTATCTCTGCCCTGATTTCGAGGAAATCAAGGCCATGACGCCGGAGCAGTTCGTGCTGGGCATCATCCGGGACTGCAACGCCCGGGCGCTGTTCTGCGGCGAGAACTTCACCTTCGGTGCCAGGGCGGCAGGCACACCGGAGCTGCTGCGTCAGCTCTGCGAGCCGCTGGGCGTGGAGGTAGTCGTCCTGCCGATGGCACAGTTTGAGGAGAAGCCTGTTTCCTCCACCCGCATCCGCACCGCGCTGGAAGGTGGTGACATCCCGGCGGCCAATGCCATGCTGGGGATGCCCTACGCCATCCGCTTCACAGTGCATCACGGGGCGGGCCTTGGCCGGACGCTGGGCGTGCCGACCATCAACCAGCTCTACCCGCAGGGCTTCCAGCTGCCCCGGTACGGCATCTATATCACCCGTACCAGAATAGGGGACAAGTGGTACCCCTCGGCCACCGGCCTTGGCACCCGGCCCACCGTCAACAGCGACGAGAGCAAGGTAACCTGCGAGACCTTCATCCCGGGCTTTACCGGCGACCTTTACGGCACCGACCCGGTGGTGGAGTTCCACGCCTACCTCAGCCCCAGCAAAAAGTTCGACACGCTGGATGAGCTGCGCGAGTGCATCGACCACGCAGCCCAGCGCGCGCAGGAATACTTTGCGGAGTGAACTTTATGAAAAAAACAAAACAGAAATGGTGCCTGCGCATCCTGGTCTGGCTGGTGGCGGTGCTGGTCCTTCTGGGGGTGGCAGACTCCTGCCGTGTTCAGGAAGACCCCCACCGCACACTGGTGCAGGGCAGTCTGCAGGAACTGAACGACAGCTGGACGCTGGAAACAGACCAGCAGGCTGTGTATGACATTCCGGAAAGCATGGGGGAAAGCCTGATGCTGAGCATCCGCAGCACGAAGCAGAAGTTCAGCCTCGGGCTGCGGGCGGCGGACGGTCAGGAGACGGTGTTCTATACCTATGACCCGGGCAGCGGCCCGGCAGAGATGCGGCTCTTTGCTGCTCTGCCGGAGGGCGCGGCCGGAAAGACGCTGGTACTCCGCTGTGCGGAGCCGTCGGCCCTCAGCGCGATGCTGAGCAGCGAGTCGGTGCTGGCCACCCAGACGAAACTGAGCAGCTATTATTTCAGGCGCAGCCTTTACGCGCTGGTGTTCTTCCTGCTCTGCGTCCTCTGCGCCGTGGAGCTTGGCGTTCTGATGGTGACGATGCGCAGCATCTTCACTCCGGAGGTCCGCCATCAGACCCGGGTGTTGATCGGGCTGGTGCTGGACGCCGGCATCTGGATACTGACGGATTCCGAGCTGCTGGCACTGGTGACGGACAGGGCGAATCTCGTCGTGTTCGTCTCACTGGTCACCTTCAGCCTCACAGCGCCTTTCACGCTGGAATTCATCCGCTGCACCGTAAAGAATGATGGCTGGCTCATCCGCCTCCCGCAGATGGCTGCGCTGGTACTGCTGGCAGCAGATGCTGCGGGTTGGCTGCTGGCCGGACAGCCCATGTTGTGGCTGCTCATGCCCATTCATATCACCGTCATTGCCAGCATTCTGGCAGCATTCCATACCCTCATGGTCTCCTATAAAAAGAACCACAGCGGCGAGGTGAGGAACATCCTGCTGGCTTTCGGCGCGCTGGCAGCGGGTACTCTGCTTGCGCTGGCGACCTTCTACAGCGGCTACCGGGACCGGACTTACGCCGTGTGCTACTGCGCCGGTCTGCTGGGATTTCTGGTGATGCTGGGCCGCATCGTGCTCCACCGCATCCGGCAGGCCAGCGACGAACAGGCCCAGCTGGAAAACTACAAAAATCTGGCCTACGTCGACTCGCTGACCGGGCTTTTCAACTATACGGCCTTCAAATATATGAAGGCCCGCTGGCCCGAGCGCACGGACTGGACCTACATCGTTATGGACATCAACTGGCTCAAGCAGACCAACGACCAATACGGCCACCGTGCCGGTGACGAACTGCTCTGCTGTGCGGCCCGCTGCATCCGGGAGGCCTTTTACCGGGCCGAGGACTGCTTCCGCATCGGCGGCGACGGATGAGGACGCTGTGAAGGCAGCAGTCGAAACGCTCCGGCACTTGTGCGCGGAGTGGGATGCGAAGGAAGAGTATCCCGTTTCCATCGCAGTGGGCTATGCCATGCAGGCAGGCCGCACCATGACGGCGGACGAGCTGTTCATGGAAGCTGATGCTGCGATGTACCAGAACAAAGCCGAGATCAAAAAGGCTGTGGGCGGCATCAGCCGCTGAATAAAACAAGAACGCACTTCACCGATGAAAGCGATCGGTGAGGTGCGTTTTTGCTTCGTCAGAAAGAGAAACCGGAAAAATAGAGGTGCTCCACCGTTTCCTTTTCGGCGGCGGAGAGGGACGTGTCTGCGGCCATGGCGGCACGGATACTTTCCTGGGTATCCGGGTAGGAGTTGAAGGCGATGCAGGCTGTTTCGCTGTCAGCATCGAAGTGGAGGGCGTCGCGGTCTTGCGGCGTCCAGACGCCCCAGCCCGGGGAGCCGCTGGTCATGAAGCCGGCAAGCGCCTGCTTCAGCCGGGCCGAAAGGGCCTGCGCACCTGCCGAAGACAAATCAGCACAGGCAGAATAGCTGCTTTCGGACGAGAACAGCGCCAGCGGCAGGCCGTGGAAGGAGCCGAGGCCCGGGATAATCGTCTGACTGTCGGCTCCGCCGTAGTCGATGAGGCCAAGCCAGACCGGAGCACTGCTGCCCAGCGCTTCGGCGACGGCTTCGGTGCTGCTCCAGCGGCAGAGGGCTGAGCCGTATTTTACGGCATAGGCTCGGGCCGCGCTGGAAGCGGGCCGCAGGTCGTCCCGGACAAAGCCGCTGAATTCGGAGGCACTGCTGAGCAGCAGGAGAGGGACAGCACTCCGGGCGTCCCGTGAGAGCACCACATCGTCTGCGTAGAGGATGGCTGGTTTGCCGAGGGCCGCAATGCGGGCCGGTTCGAGGCCGCAGAGCCATTCCCGGACGTCCGCCCCCGGCGTCAGCAGCCATTCGGCGGCGGAAGCCGTGTCAGCGAACCGCCCGTCTTCCACGGCCAGCGGTGCGAAATTTTCAGCCAGCTTCTGGGCGGCGGCGTCCGGGTCGGCGAGGGACAGCCCGCCGGAGATGGCGACGGCCTTCTGGAAGCGCCCACGGAAGAGCGGGCTGCCCGCAAGGGCCGCTGCCATCCGCCCGCCGTCAGAGAAGCCGCAGAGGGTGATGTTGTCGGCGTCGCCGCCGAAGCGGTGGATATTTTCCTTCACCCAGTCCAGCGCCCGGGCGATGTCCAGCAGGGCAAAGTTTCCGGCGGCGTCGGAGCCGGAAGTAAGAGCGGGCAGACAGTTCCACCCGAACAGCCCCAGCCGGTAGTTGAGCGCGACAAAGACGCAGCCCGCGTCCCGCACGAGTTCGCTGCCGGGCAGCTCGAGAGATGAGCCTGTGGCGGCGCTGCCGTGCAGATAGACGAGGACGGGCCGCTTTTTGGCCTCGGCGGAAGAATAAATGTCCAGTGTCAGGCAGTCCTCGGTGCCGAGAGGAAAGGTGGTGTACTGGTAGGCCGCCGGAGCGGGGCTGGTGCAGTCCCGCACAGTGAGCCAGCGGGCGGGCTCCTGCGGCGCTGTCCAGCGGCTTTCACCCGTGAGCGCGGCACCGTAGGGGATGCCGTACCAGCAGAGCAGACCGTTTTCGCCCTCTCTGCCCTTCACCGGGCCGTACTGGGTCTGGCAGAGAACAGAGACAGGGGAGAACAGGCCGTTTTCGGTTTCAGAAAAAGCTGCATCAGCCGGGAGGAGCGGGCTGGTGAGGGCCGCTGCGGCGGCTGCGCTTCCTTTGAGGAAGCTGCGGCGGGAAAAGCAATGTGTCATTTGATCTACCTCTTTATTACAATAGACAGATTATAACATGATTTGACAGGAAAACAACATCCTCATTTTTGCGGATCTGTAAAAATTTTTCTTGCTTTTTACGTTGGTTTCTGTTATACTAGCCCTGTTACCGCGATACGGGGCTGGGAGTATGCCCACTCGGGAGTACCGTTTTCCCGCTGCTGTGTCGCTGGCAAATAAAAATTTTATAAAGAGGTACTGTTACTATGAACAAGCAGGAAGTTATGGCCAAAGTCGCTCTGACCGAGAAGGACACTGGCTCTCCCGAAGTCCAGGTCGCTCTGCTGACCGCTCACATCAACGAGCTGAACGAGCACCTGAAGAAGAACCCTAACGATCACCACAGCCGCCGTGGTCTGATGAAGATGGTTGGCCGCCGCCGCAATCTGCTGGCCTACCTCCAGAAGAAGGACATCGAGCGTTACCGTGCTCTGATCGCAACTCTGGGTCTGCGTAAGTAATAGAAAACAGAGGGCAGGTACCGCAATGTGGTGCCTGCCCTTTGCTCTTTTATGTTGGATTTTCCCTTGTATCCCAGGCACTGGAACAAATAGGCCGCTGCTGCGTGTTGCAGCAGTAAATCGAACGCCTGTGTGAAGCGGCACGGACGCTGGATTTATTGCTATGATGCGCGGCGGGCAGCCTTTTGGAATATCAAACGGACATAAGGAGGCAAACCAAATGGCAATCGAATTTGGTTCCCGCAAAGAAAACTTTGACAACTTCAAAGTTTACGAGACTACGCTGGCAGGCCGCCCCTTCAAGGTGGAGATGGGCAAGATGTGCGGCTTGTCCAACGCAAGCGCCCTCATCCGCTACGGCGAGACCTGCGTGATGTGCAACGTGGTCATGAGCCCCAAGCCCCGCGAGGGCGTCGATTTCTTCCCCCTGAACGTGGAGTACGAGGAAAAGCTCTACGCCGCAGGCCGCATCCCCGGCAGCTTCATGCGCCGTGAGGGCCGCCCCGGCGAGCGCGCCATCCTGACCAGCCGCGTCGTGGACCGTCCCATGCGCCCCCTGTTCCCGAAGGAGATGCGCAACGACGTCTGCATCACCATGACCGTCATGAGCCTTGACCCCGACTGCAGCCCTGAGATCGCCGGCATGATCGGCGCTTCTCTGGTCACCGCTGTGTCCGAGATCCCCTGGAACGGCCCCATCGGCGGCGTGCAGGTGGGTCTGGTGGACGGCGAGATCGTCCTGAACCCCACTCAGGAGCAGCGCAAGAAGAGCGACCTGGCCCTGACCGTCGCCGCCACCATGGACAAGATCGTCATGATCGAGGCCGGTGCCAATGAGGTCGATGAGGATACCATGCTGAACGCCATCAAGGCCGCTCACGTGGAGATCAAGAAGATCATCACCTTCATCAACGGCATCGTGGCCGAGCGCGGCAAGCCGAAGATCGATTTCCAGGTCGTGGGCCTCGATATGGACGTGTTCCACGCCATCAAGGAAAAGTATCTCGACAACTTCAAGGCCGCTATGGATACCGACGATAAGAATGTGCGTGATGCCGCTCTGCTGCCCATCATGGACAAGATCGCTGAGGAGTACCCCGACCTGACCGAGGCCGACCTCGACCTCGTCAGCTACAAGATGCAGAAGTACGTCGTCCGCCGCTGGCTGCTGGACGAGGGCAAGCGCGTGGATGGCCGCGGCATCAACGAGATCCGCCCGCTGGCCGCAGAAGTCGGCATCCTGCCCCGTGTGCATGGCTCCGGTATGTTCACCCGCGGCCAGACTCAGGTGCTCACCACCTGCACCCTCGGCGGCACCAAGGACAACCAGCTCATGGATGACCTGACCGACGAGCAGACCAAGCGCTACATCCATCACTACAATTTCCCGCCGTACTCCGTCGGCGAGGCCCGCGCACCTCGCAGCCCCGGCCGCCGCGAGATCGGCCACGGCGCACTGGCTGAGCGCGCTCTCGTGCCTGTGCTGCCCTCTCTGGAAGAGTTCCCCTACACCATCCGCTGCGTGTCTGAGGTCCTGAGCTCCAACGGCTCCACCTCTCAGGCTTCCATCTGCGGCTCCACGCTGGCTCTGATGGACGCAGGCGTCCCCATCAAGGCTCCTGTCGCCGGTATCTCCTGCGGCCTCATCACTGAGGGCGACCGCTGGATGACCATGCTGGACATTCAGGGCGTCGAGGACTTCCACGGCGATATGGACTTCAAGGTCGGCGGCACCCGCAAGGGCATCACCGCCATCCAGATGGATATTAAAATCGACGGCCTGACCTACGACATCATCGCCGAGGCCTTCGAGAAGTGCCGCAAGGGCCGTCTGTACATCCTCGATGAGATCATCAAGCCCGTCATCGCAGAGCCCCGCCACGAGCTGAGCCGCTGGGCCCCCAAGATGTTCAGCATGATGATACCCACCGATAAGATCAAGGACGTCATCGGCAAGGGCGGCAAGGTCATTCAGGACATCTGCGCCACCTGCAACTGCAAGATCGACGTGCAGGAGGACGGTCATGTCTTCGTCTCCGCTGTGGATCAGGAGGACGCAAAGCGCGCCATCTTCACCATCAGGACCATCGTGGAAGACCCCGAGATCGGTGCCATCTACAAGGGCAAGGTCACCCGTCTGATGAACTTCGGTGCCTTCGTCGAGATCGCTCCGGGCAAGGAGGGCCTCGTCCACATCTCCAAGCTGGACACCAAGCGTGTCGAGCGCGTGGAAGATGTTGTTGCTGTGGGTGATGCCATCGTCGTCAAGGTGACGGACATCGACCAGCAGGGCCGCATCAACCTGAGCCGCCGCGACGCCATTCTGGCTCTCGAAGCCAAGAAGGCACAGCAGGAGCAGGGCTGATAGATAGCTTCTGAATATGCCCCCGCGCACACAGCGCGGGGGCATATTTTGTCTCATGGGCGAAGGATCTTCAATTCCCTACTGAAAAAGTTTGTTTTAAGGGGTTGACAAATCCCGTCGAGGCGAGTACAATAAACGCAATATCACTAAAATGGCTGTGAAGAGAAGAGTAAGCTTTCGCATGAGCCTTACCAGAGAGCCCGGCAGGTGGAAAAGGGCAGGAAACAGGGAGCCGAAAATGGTCTCGGAGCTGCGCGGACGAAGAGCAAGAGCACTAGTCCGCGACGGGTGCGCCCGTTAAAGCGTCCGGCTGTAAGCAGAAAAAATTCTGCCGCAGTTTTGAGGCAGTGTCCGCGAGGATGCTGTGAACCAAGGTGGTACCACGGAAGTTTCAGGCCTCCGTCCTTGTGCAGCGCATGGCTGGCAGGGACGGAGGCTTTTTTGATGCTTCCGCTCAAGGCGGGCGCGGACTGTGCCGCGCCGCCGCTGTACATTCTATTTATCCAATAATAGAGAGGGAAAAACTATGATTACTCGTCGTGATTTTCTGAAAGTTACCGGTGTCGCAGCCGCTGCTGCTGCCCTAACCGCCTGCGGCGGCTCTTCTTCCACCGCAAGCTCTGCTGCTTCCAGCACTGCCGCTTCTTCTGAGGCTGCTTCCGCTGTGGCAAAGCTGGACAAGGTGAAGGTCGCTGTCCCCAACGACACCACCAACGAGGCCCGCGCTCTGACCCTGCTGGAGAAGAACGGATTCTTCAAGCTGAAGGCTGACGCCGGCCTGACCGCCACCAAGAATGACATCGAGGAGAACCCCCTGAATGTCACCGTCGATGAGGTCGAGGCTGCTCAGGTCCCCAACGTCCTGCAGGACGAGGACTACGCTGTCATCAACTCCAACTACGCCATCTCCGCTGGTCTGGACCCCATGACCGACGCTCTGGCAATGGAGGACGGCTCTTCTGCTTACGTCAATGTTCTGGTCTGCAAGGAGGGCAACGAGAACGAGCCCAAGATCAAGGCCCTCGTCGCCGCTCTGCAGAGCCAGCAGGTCAAGGACTTCATGGATGAGAACTACAAGGGCGCTGTCGTCTCCGTCGTCGAGACTCCGACCGATGGCTATGACGCTTCCATCGACTACGATGCACTGAACGGCGAGACCGTCAGCTGCGCTGCAACTCCCGCTCCCCACTGCGAGGTTCTGGAGGTCTGCAAGGACATTCTGGCCGCTAAGGGCATCACTCTGGACATTCAGGAGTACGACGACTATGTGATCCCCAACACCATCGTCGAGGACGGCCAGTGCGACACCAACTACTTCCAGCATCAGCCGTATCTGGACAACTTCAATGAGGAGAAGGGTACCCATCTGGTGACCGTCGCCGGCATCCACGTCGAGCCCATGGGCATCTACGGCGGCAAGCAGGACAGCCTGGCACCCATCGTGGGCTGAGCTTTACCAACTAAGGAGTAAATCGTGATCGAGATCAAACACCTTTCCAAGACCTTCCGGATGAAGGACGGCGCGGTGAATGCGCTGAAGAACATCGACCTGACCATCCCCGATGGCTCCATCTACGGCATCATCGGTATGTCGGGCGCGGGCAAATCCACGCTGGTGCGCTGCATCAATCTGCTGGAGCGCCCCACCGAGGGCAGTGTCGTCATCGACGGCACCGCGATGGAGACCCTATCCCCCGCAGCCCTGCGTGAGCGCCGCCGCGACATCACCATGATCTTCCAGCAGTTCAATCTGCTGATGCAGCGCAGCTGCCTGAAGAACATCTGCTTCCCGATGGAGCTTGCGGGCGTGAAGAAGGCCGATGCCGAAAAGCGCGCCAGGGAGCTGCTGGAAATGGTGGGCCTGCCCGATAAGGCCAACGCCTACCCGGCCCAGCTCTCCGGCGGCCAGAAACAGCGCATCGCCATTGCCCGTGCGCTGGCCACCAACCCCAAAGTCCTGCTCTGCGATGAGGCCACCAGTGCGCTGGACCCCAACACGACCCACGCCATCCTGACCCTCATCAAGGACATCAACAAGAAGCTGGGCATCACCGTGGTGGTCATCACCCACCAGATGAGCGTCGTGGAAGAGATCTGCGACTCCGTCGCCATTCTGGACGGCGGCGTGGTCGTGGAGCAGGGTGAGGTGCGCGAGATCTTCGCGAATCCCAAGACGGCTGCGGCTAGGCGCCTCGTCGCCCCCAACGGCGGCAGCGCAGCCCGCGACCTCTCGAGCTTTGCGCCCGACGATCATGTGGTCCGTGTTACGTTCAATGGTTCGTCCGCCGCAAAGCCGCTGGTGGCGAGCCTCGCTGCGGAGAAGGGCATCCTCGTGTCTGTGCTCAGCGCCGACACCCGCGATCTGAGCGGCCAGTGCTACGGCTCCATGCTGCTCAAACTTCCCCGCGATACCGAACAGGCAAAGCAGGCTGCGGCCTATATGCGCAGCCAGAATGGTGTGACCGTTGAGGAGGTGACCGGAGAATGAGCTTTGCAGATTATGGCTTCGCCATTTGGGAGACGTTCTACGTGACCGTCCTCTCCACGGCATTTTCTCTGGTTCTGGGCCTGCCGCTGGGCGTTCTGCTGGTGGCTGGCGATAAGGACGGCGTCCTGCCCCTGCCGGGCTGGCTGATGCACATCCTGAACATCGTCATCAACATTCTGCGCAGCGTGCCGTTCCTGATTTTGATGATCTGCGTCTTCCCGCTGACCCGTGCCATTGTGGGCACCACCGTCGGCACCAAGGCCACCATCGTTCCGCTGGTGGTCGCGGCCTTCCCCTTCGTGGCCCGTCTGGTGGAGACCAGTCTGCGTGAGCTGGACGAGGGTGTCGTGGAAGCTGCCCAGAGTATGGGCGCGACTCCCTTCCAGATCATCACCAAGGTCATGATCCCCGAGTGCCTGCCCGGCCTCATTTCCAGCATGACCACTGCCCTGACGACCATCCTCGGCTACTCGGCCATGTCCGGCGTCATCGGCGGCGGCGGTCTGGGCAAGATCGCTCTGTCCTACGGCTACTACCGCTACCAGACCAACATCATGATCGTCTGCGTCGTGCTGCTGGTGCTCATGGTGCAGGTGTTCCAGACTGTCGGTACCTTCTGGGCGACCAGGAGCGATAAGCGGCTGAGAAAGTAAGTTTCTGCTTCCTGCAGGGAATAAAATTTAACGAATCGATTCCCCGCAGGAGGCTCATGCTCCTGCGGGGAATTGTGCTATACAGACAAACCCAGTAAAGGAGTATGTTGCAATGAACCGTGATACCATCTGCGTGCAGGGCGGCTACACCCCCGGCAACGGCGAACCCCGCCAGATCCCCATCATCCAGTCCACTACGTTCAAGTACGCTACCAGCGAGGACATGGGCAAGCTGTTCGACCTCGAGGCCGACGGCTACTTCTACTCCCGCCTGCAGAACCCCACCTGCGATATGGTGGCGAAAAAGATCTGCGAGCTGGAAGGCGGCACCGCCGCCATGCTGACGTCCAGCGGTCAGGCTGCCAACTTCTTTGCGCTGTTCAATATCTGCGAGGCAGGCGACCACATCGTGGCGTCCAGCACCATCTACGGCGGCACCTTCAACCTCATCTCCGTCACCATGAAGAAGATGGGCATTACCGCCACCTTCGTGGATCCGCTGTGCAGCGAGGAAGAACTGGATGCCGCCTTCCGGCCCAACACCAAGGTCGTGTTTGGTGAGACCATCGCCAACCCTGCCCTCACCGTGCTGGACATTGAAAAGTTCGCCAAGGCCGCACACGCCCACGGCGTGCCGCTCATCGTGGACAACACTTTCCCCACGCCGGTCAACTGCCGCCCCTTCGAGTGGGGCGCTGACATCGTGACCCACTCCACCACCAAGTACATGGACGGCCATGGCGCTGTGCTGGGCGGTGCCATCGTGGACAGCGGCAAGTTCGACTGGATGGCCCACGCCGACAAGTTCCCCGGCCTGTGTACCCCTGATGAGAGCTATCATGGCATCACCTACGCGGAGCGCTTCGGCAAAGAGGGTGCTTTCATCACCAAGGCCACCGCACAGCTCATGCGCGACTTCGGCTCGATGCAGTCCCCCATGAACGCCTATATGCTGAACCTCGGCCTTGAGAGCCTCCATGTCCGGATGCAGCGCCACTGCGCCAACGGCATGGCCGTCGCAAAGTTCCTTGAGGCTCACCCCAAGGTGGCCTATGTCAACTACTGCGGCCTCGAGTCCAGCCCTTACTATGCACTGGCTGAGAAGTATCTGCCGAACGGCAGCTGCGGCGTCGTTTCCTTTGGCCTGGCCGGTGGCCGCGAAGCCGCCAGCACCTTTATGAAGGAGTTGAAGCTTGCCGCCATTGAGACCCACGTTGCCGATGCCCGCACCTGCTGCCTGAACCCGGCTTCCAGCACCCATCGCCAGATGAACGACGAGCAGCTGGCCGCTGCCGGTGTGCCTGCTGAGCTGGTGCGGATGAGCTGCGGCCTCGAGAGCAGCGAAGACCTCATCGCCGATATTGCACAGGCGCTGGATAAGATTTAAGAAACACGGTCAGCGCCATCTGCCGGTTTCGGCCCCTTCCCGTGAAAAAAGCGTCTCCGGATGCAGATAAAAACTTCCCGCTAAAACCGTCAAAAGGAGCAACGATGCTATGCCGCTGATCATCCCCAAGACTCTTCCCGCCTACGATGCCCTCTACGAGGAAAACGTCTTCGTCATGCACCGGGAACGGGCGCTCTCCCAGCACATCCGTCCGCTGGAGATCCTCATCCTGAACCTCATGCCGACCAAGATCGCCACCGAGACCCAGATCGCCCGCCTGCTGGCCAATACGCCCATTCAGGTCCACATGACCCTGCTGCAGACGGCCAGCCATGCGGCGACCCATGTCTCTGCGGCCCACCTCGAGGCGTTTTATAAGACCTTCGACGAGGTGAAGAACAACCGCTACGACGGCATGATCATCACCGGTGCGCCTGTGGAGAAAATAGACTTTGAACAGGTGGACTACTGGCAGGAGCTGTGCGAGATCATGGACTTCAGCGAGACGAACGTCTACTCCACCCTTCATGTCTGCTGGGGCGCACAGGCGGGACTTTATTACCACTATGGCATCCGCAAGCAGCTTCTCGACCAGAAGATGTTCGGCGTCTTCGAGCATAAAGTCACCCGTCCCTCGAACCCGCTGGTGCGCGGCTTTGATGAGGTGTTCTACGCCCCTCACAGCCGCCACACCGGCATCAGCCGGGAGGATGTGCTGAACTGCAAGGCTCTGCGCATCCTCGCCGAGAGCGACGAGGCCGGCCCCTTCCTGATGAGTACCGAGAATGGACGGCAGATCTTCGTCACCGGCCACCCGGAGTACGACAAGTACACACTGGACGCCGAGTACAAGCGGGATGTCGGCAAGGGCCTGCCCATCGCGGTGCCAAAGAACTATTACCCCAACGACGACCCCGAGCAGCCGCCTCTCTTCCGCTGGCGTGCTCACGCACACCTGCTGTATGAGAACTGGCTGAACTACTACGTCTACCAGAATACGCCCTACGACCTGGGTGCTATCAGCAAGGTGGAGCACGAGGAAGAATAAAATCAGCCCTCTCCGTCTGGTGAGGAGGGGGCATTTTTGCAAGGAGAATACTTATGGGAATCGAAGCAAAATGGAAGAGCCGGGGCATCCGGGTGGGCAAACTGCCCTGTGGGCCGCTGGACAAGATAAGCGATGTGCCGGGCGTGACGGTGGGCCACTGCACACTGGCGGACGGCGAGGTCCAGACCGGCGTGACCGCGCTGCTGCCCCATCAGGGCGATATTTTCCACGATAAAGTGATGGCGGCCAGCCATGTCATCAACGGCTTCGGCAAGACCACCGGCCTTGTCCAGATCGACGAGCTGGGGACGCTGGAAACGCCCATCCTCTTCACCAATACCCTCAGCGTAGGTACTGTGGAGACAGCGCTGGTGAAGTATATGCTGGATAAGAACCCCGACATCTGCGAGACTACCGGCAGCGTCAACCCGGTGGTCTGCGAGTGCAACGACAGCGGCCTCAACGACATCCGGGGCCTCCACGTCACAGAAGAAAACGTGAGGGCCGCGCTGGCCGACTGCCGCGCTGATTTCGCCGAGGGCGCTGTGGGCGCGGGCCGGGGAATGCGCTGCCACGGCCTGAAGGGCGGCATCGGCTCGGCCTCCCGTGTGGTGGAGCTGGACGGAAAACAGTACACCATCGGTGCGCTGGTGCTCTCCAACCACGCCGTCTTCGATGACCTTGTAGTGGCAGGCACCCCCATCCAGAGCCTGCTGGACGCCCACATCCCGCCCCACGAGGACAAGGGCTCCATCATCACGGTGCTGGCGACGGACATCCCCTTGAGTGAGCGCCAGCTGCGGCGGCTCTGCCACCGGGCGCTGGTGGGCCTGTCCCGCACCGGCTCTTTCTGCGGCAACGGCTCCGGCGAGATCGTCATTGCCTTCACCACTGCCAACCGGGTGCCGCACTACTCCGAAAAGGCCATCCTGCCGATGGGTATGCTCCACGACGACGCCATCAATCCGCTGTTCCGGGCGGTGGCCGAGTGCGTGGAGGAAAGTGTGCTGAGCAGTCTGCTCCATGCCGAGACGGTCACAGGCTATCACGGCCGGACGGTCAGATGTCTGAGTGATCTGCTCGACGAGAAATAAAAAAATGGGAAGCGCTTTTGTGCTTCCCATTTTTCATAGTATTATCTGTGGGGCTTCCGCGTCGGCTTTTTCTTCCGCACGCTGTAGCCGAAGGTCCCCAGCTTTTTGCCCAGAGTCAGATATTCGCCGTGGCTGTAGACGATGAGTTTGGCCTTGTCGAGGCAGAGCTTACCGTTCTCGTCCAGCAGGCTCTCGTCTACGTCGCAGGCGACTACTTCGGCGAGGAAGAGGTCGTGGCTGCCCAGCGGGATGACCTGCGTGACCTTGCACTCGAGGTTGACGGGGCTTTCTTCGAGGATGGGGCAGTCTGTCAGCACCGAGCCGGGGGCAGAATGGAGTTTGCAGGCTGCGAATTTGTCAAAATCCCGGCCGCTCCTGACGCCGCACCAGTCCACCGACTTCACCAGTGCCTCGGTGGGCAGGTTGATGGCAAACTGGCCGCTCTCTTTGATGAGGTGGTGGCTGTATCGCTCGGGGCGGACGCTGATGGATACCATGCTGGGCTGGGTGCAGATGGTGCCGGTCCAGCCGATGGTGATGAGGTTGGGCTTATCCAGCCCGCCGCAGGAGACCAGCACCGGCGGTTCCGGGTTCAGGAGGGTGCTGCCTTTCCAGCTCTGTTTGCTCATCCGTGATACTTCCTTTCGTAGGGAGCCCATGTGCGCTCGCTGATGATGTAGCGGGGGCGGGCCTTGGTCTCCATATAGATTTTGCCGACGTATTCGCCGATGACGCCCAGACACACCAGCTGGACGCCGCCCATGAAGCAGACGATGCAGATGGTGGAGGCCCAGCCTGCCACGGCGCTGCCCAGAACAGCCTGCACGATGGCCCAGATGACGCCGATGAAGCTGATGAGGCTGACCACGATGCCTGCGCCGGTGATGAGGCGGATGGGCTTGTTCGACAGGCTGGTGATGCCGTCGAAGGCGAGGGCCAGCATCTTGCTGAGGGGATAGTGGCTCTCGCCGGCCAGACGCTCGTGGCGCTCGTAGTAGACGGTGTCGCTGGGGTAGCCCACCAGCGGCACCATGCCCCGCAGGAAGATGTTCACCTCGCGGTAGTCGGCGAAGCTTTCCAGCACCCGGGTGCTGATGAGCCGGTAGTCGGCGTGGTTGAATACGATGTCTGCGCCCAGCGCGTTCATCACATGGTAGAAGCCCTCGGCGGTGAACCGCTTGAAGAAGGTGTCGGTGTCCCGGCGGCTGCGCACGCCGTAGACTACCTCGGCGCCGTCCAGATACTTTTTGACCATCTCGTCCATGGTGTTGATGTCGTCCTGACCGTCGCAGTCGATGGAGATGGTGATGTCGCAGCTGCCGCTGTGGAGCGCCTCCATCAGCCCGGCCAGCACGGCGTTCTGGTGGCCGCGGTTCCGGCTCTGGGAGATGCCGATGAAGTGCTCATCCTCAGAGGCGAACTTCTGGATGAGGGACCAGGTGGCGTCGCGGGAGCCGTCGTTGACGAAGAGCACCCGGCTCTTCTCGCTGACAAGGCCCGCTGCGGAGAGGTCGTTTATCTTTTTCAGGAACAGGGGGGCTGTGATGGGGAGTACCTGTTCTTCATTGTAGCAGGGAATGACGATCCATAAAATCGGTTTGGACATGATGAAGTTCTCCTTCTATATAAGGCTCTCCCAAAGGGAGAGGCTGTTACAGCACCATGTGCCGCAGCGCGTCCGGTTCTAGCAGCTTGAAGCTGCTCTTATAGGTCTCGAGCAGGCCGTCCCGCTGCATCAGGCTCAGCTCCCGGGAGAGGGCGCTGCGGTCGCAGTTGAGGTAGTCGGCCAGCTGGATGCGGGAGTAGGGAATGGTGAAGGTGAGGCTGTGGTGAACCTCGGCCTCGCTGAGCAGGTAGGCGCACACCTTGGCCCGCAGGCTCTTGAGCAGCAGCAGGTCTACCCGGCGGGAGAGCAGGAAGTATTTGTCGCTGATGGTGCGCACAAGGTTCTGCAGCACCCGCTGGCGGGCCGGGTCGGCCCCGGGCAGCAGAAGCTTTTCGTAAGGCACCAGCAGCACCTCGCAGGGGGCCGAGGCCATCACCGTTACCGGGCTGGAAAGGCTCGAGCCGCCCAGCACGTCGCCGAACACACCGCCCGGCCCCATCTGGCTGATGGGCAGACGCGCCCCGCTGGCGGCGGGATGGTAGGCCTCGATGGCACCGGAGAGCACCACGCCCACCCGGCGGTTCGACTGTCCGGCCAGTACGAGGGTCTCGCCCCGGCTGTAGGTGCGCAATACGGCCCCCACTTCGCCCAGCAGGACCCGGAGCGCTTCGGCTTCCAGCCCGGCGAACAGAGAGGTGGATTGTAACAGCGGAAGATAATTTTCCATACCCATTCCGTGAGGTTTTCCCCGGGCCCTCACCGCCCTTCTGCGATTCCGTTGCGTGTGCAACGGTATTTTTTCTCTTATTATAGTAAACTTGAGGGCGTAAAGCAAATGGTTTTGCAAATTTTTTGCGGAAAAATTTCTCCCAATGAAAGTGAGGAACGAAATCCTATGAAAAAACTGACATCTCTGCTGCTGTCGCTGGTGCTGATGATCAGCGTGCTGGCCTGCGGCGCATCGGCCAAGACGAGCAAAAAAGTGCGCATCGCCGGCCTGAAAGGCCCCACCACCATGGGCCTCGTCAACCTGCTGAGCATGGAGAAGGACGGCACTGCTTCCCTCGACTATGACCTGCAGCTCTACGGCGCTGCCGATGAGATCGTGCCGAAGCTCATCAAAGGCGAACTCGACATGGCCGCTATCCCGGCCAACCTCGCCGCGACCCTCTACCAGAAGACGAACGGCGGCATCCAGGTCATGGCCGTCAACACGCTGGGCGTCCTCTACGTCGTGGAGAAGGGCAATACCGTCCACAGCTTCGCCGACCTCAAGGGCCGCACCATCCTTTCCACCGGCAAAGGCACGACGCCCGAGTATGTCCTGCGCTATCTGCTCAAGAAGAACGGCCTCGACCCCGACAAGGACGTGAAGATCGAATACTACAGCGAGGCTTCCGAGGTCACGGCCCAGATGGCCGCTGCCAGGAAGGATGCCATCGCCGTCCTGCCTCAGCCCTACGTCACTGCTGCCCAGATGAAGGACAGCGACCTCCGCGTCGTCCTCGACCTGACCAGGGAATGGAACAGGGTCTGTGACACCCAGCTCATCACCGGCGTCACCGTGGTGCGCACCGAGTACGCAAAGCAGAACCCCGATGTCATCGCAGCTTTCCTGACCGACTACCAGAAGAGCGTCAAGGCGGCGAACGAGGACATTGACGGCACCGCCGCCCTCTGTGAGGAAGTCGGCGTGGTGGCCAAGGCTGCTATCGCCAAGAAGGCCCTGCCCAAGTGCAACATCGTTTACCGCAATGGTCAGGAGATGAAGAAAGACATCTCTGCTTACCTGCAGGTGCTCTACAATGCCTCTCCCGCCGCCGTGGGCGGCAAACTGCCGGACGATAACTTCTACTACACCGAGCCGTCCGTCCTGCGCAAGGTCATGGCGGCTATCCGCAATTCCGCAAAGTAAGCTTTGAAACAAAGAAGGGGCTGCTGCACATCGTTTTAGCCGAAGTGCAGCAGCCCCTTTCTTAGATCAGAAGGCCCGCGCCGATGCCGATGAGAGCCGGCAGCAGCCAGCCAAAGCCGAGGCTGCTCAGGGGCAGAGTGTTCATCAAGGCGGAGAGGGGGCCGAAGGGCAGGGCAGCAGGGATGCTCTGGATGGCCGTGAAGAGGATACTCAGCCGCCAGACCGATGTCCGCTGGAACCGTCCGGGCAGGAACTCCACCACGATGAGGACGATGGCGATGGGGTAGATGGCGTTCAGCACCGGAACGGAAAGGCTCAGGATGTCCGCAAGGCCGATGTTCGCCAGCAGCATGCTCATCAGCGCGAAGAAGGCTGCAATGGCGGGGTAGGAAAGCTGGGGCAGAAGCTCGTGGAAGTATTCGCCTACGCTGGCGATGAGGCCGACGCAGGTGTTGAAGCAGGCGATGACGAAGATAACGGCCAGAAGCACCTGTCCCACCCGGCCAAACAGGCCGTCGGCCAGTGCCGTCAGGACGGAGGCGCCGGTGTCACTGCCGGGGAACGCGGCCCCCGAGATGCCGCCGATGTGGGTCAGCATGGCGTAGACCACCAGCAGCATCCCGCCCGCGATGAACCCGGCCCGGATGGTGCCGCGCCGGACGGCAGCTTCTTCCGTGATGCCCACCGCCTGAATGTTCAGCGCGATGACCGCGCCGAAGTTGAGCGCTGCCAGCGCGTCCATGGTTTGATAGCCGTCCAGCACGCCCTGTGCGGCGGGGAGAGCGGCGTAAGCCTCGGCAGGCGTGCCGTAGCCGGGCGAGGCCGGGCGGAGGATGCAGCCCGCGAACAGCACCACGATGAGCACCAGCAGGGCAGGGCAGAGGATGCGGCCCAGCCGCTGGGTCAGCTTTTCGGGCTTGAGGGCCACGAAGTACGCCGCAGCAAAGAACACGAGGGAGTAGATGAACTGTCCCGGTGCGCTCCGCCCCACAAGCGGCGTCAGCATCTCAAACGAGGTGCTGGCCGTGCGGGGGATCGCGAGGCAGGGACCGATGGACAGATAGACCAGCACAGCGAACACCTGTGCGAAGCGGGGATGGACCCGCCCGGCCAGCGCAGGCAGACCGCCCGCCCGGGCCACTGCGGCCACGCCCGCGATGGGCAGACCGATGGCGCTGACGGCAAAGCCCACAAAAGCGGACCAGAGCGCCGTCCCGGCCTGTGCGCCGAGGAAGGGCGGGAAGATGAGGTTGCCTGCCCCGAAGAACATCGAGAACAGGGTGAACCCCACCAGAAGGAGCTTTTTGCCCCGGAGGGCCTGAGCGGAATCGTGCATGGTCATCTCTCCCAGCTGTGCGCGGAGGCACGTAGAATAAGGATTACTTTATTCCAGTGTAGTGTTTTATGACCTTCATGTCAAGAGAAGAAAAGATGAAGGATTGTATTCTCATACATGATGTGATATTCTGAAAGCGAGAAAACGAACAGGAGCAAAGAAATACATGGATAAAACAAAAAAACGCCGCATTCAAATCTTAGCGGCGTCGGTGTTCTGGCTGGGCGTCTGGCAGGCGGCGGCTGCGGCCATCGGGCAGGAAGTCTTTCTTGTCTCGCCGGTGCAGGCCATCGGTACGCTGGTGGAGCTGCTGCCGCAGGCCGAGTTCTGGCAGCGCATCGGTTTCAGCGCCGGGCGCATCCTGTTAGGCTTCGGGCTGGGCGTTCTGTCCAGCGCGGTGCTGGCGGTAGCCGCCGAAAAGTGGGAGTGGGTGGACGCCCTTCTCGCCCCCGTGATGCAGCTGGTCAAGGCTACTCCGGTGGCGAGCTTCATCATTCTGGCGCTGGTGTGGGTCAGCGGCTCGTCGCTGTCCGTCCTTATCAGCTTTTTGATGGTGCTGCCCGTCCTCTACAGCGCAGTGCGTACCGGCATCGGGAGTGCTGACCGCCAGCTTCTCGAAATGGCGCAGGTGTTCCGTCTGCCTCTGGGGCGGCGTCTGCGGGCGGTCTGGCTCCCGGCGGTGCTGCCCGCGTTCCGGCAGGGATGCAGCGTGGCGCTGGGCATCTGCTGGAAGAGCGGCGTAGCAGCAGAGGTCATCGGACTGCCGGACGGCAGCATCGGCGACGCGCTTTACCGGGCAAAAATTACCCTTTCCACCGGGGAGCTGTTTGCCTGGACCTTCGTCATCATCCTGCTGAGCGCCGTATTCGAAAAGCTGTTCCTCGCTCTGCTGGATAAAGCGGTAGCGGCAGTTCTGGGCGAAGAGGGGGCTGAAAAATGAGTGAAACCAACAACAAACTGGAAATAAAGAATCTGTCTAAACGATTCGGAGAGAAGATCCTCTTCGAAAACCTCTCGCTTACCGTGGACGACCCGGCGGTGCTCTGGGCGCCAAGCGGCTGGGGCAAGACGACCCTGCTCCGCATCCTGATGGGGCTGGAAGCGCCCACCTCCGGCAGCGTGGAGGGCGTGGGCCGGGTCGGCGCGGTCTTTCAGGAAGACAGGCTCTGCCCCCAGCTGACCGCCGAAGAGAATGTGGCGCTGGTGCTGAACGCAGAACAGTACAAGGTCAAAATACAATACAAAGAGCAGATACGAGATGACCTTATACAATTGGGACTAGATGACGAGGCCCTTGCCCTGCCTGCCCGGAAGCTCTCCGGCGGACAGAAGCGCCGCACCGCCTTGCTGCGCGCTCTCTGGGCCGAGAGCGACACGCTTCTGTTAGATGAGCCCTTCACCGGCATGGATCCCGCCGTCATGAAAAAAGCCGCAGCCATGCTCAAGGCACGCTGCGGCACAAAGCCCACCCTGCTGGCGACCCATGATCAAGAAGCCATCCGGGAGCTGGGGTGGAAAATAATCGAACTGGGCTGAAACGAAAGGAGCCTGACCATGGAGAAAAAGACGAGCTGCCTGCTCTGCGTTCTTACCGCGCTGCTTCTCGCTGTGCTCTATCTCTGGGCCGCCCTCCGCCCGGGCGTCTGGCTGCGGGATGCCTTTTTGTATCGTCAGGCCGACGGCAGCTTTTCGGGCAAGGATGCGTATGCCGCCTACACCATGCAGGTTGCTCAGACGGAAAACGGTGCGGAAGTGGATTTCACGATGGACGGAGAAACGCGGCACTATCGGCTCGAATCGAAAGCCGAAGGCATGAGCGACCCGGGCGTAAAAATTGAGCAGGACGGAGTGGTCATTTTTACCGGGACCGCGCTGGGCGACCCCGGCGACGCCATCCTGTGGAGGGAAGACGATGGGGGCCTTGCCGACGAGGTGAACGTCATCGTCAACGGCGAATACCAGAAATCCGACCTCTGGCCCAGTTGTAACTGGCTCTATAATGTGGCCGTCGGCGGGCGGCGGGAGACCCGGGGCAGCGTGGCGTTCCTGCTGCCGATAGGGGCGCTGGTGGTGCTCCTTGTGCTGGATGTCCGGTTCCCGCTGCTGTTCTGGAACCTCCGTCACGGGCTGGAAGTGTACGGCGGTGAGCCCACCGACTGGTATTACGCGATGCAGAGGGTGAGCCGCATTACCAGCATCATCGGTGTTTTTGTGCTGGCGGCGATGAGCTTTGCTGTTCACTGAGGCTCACAGCAGCTCGGCAAGGATGCTGTTCTGTACGATGAGCCCGGCGGGTGTGAGGGCGAGGGTGTGGCCGTCAAAGTTGGCGTAGCCGCTCTTCACGCAGTTTTTCACAAAGGCCAGCTGTGCGGTGGAAAACCCCCTGCCATAGCGTTTTTTGTATTCGTCGAGGCTCAGACCTTTGCGCAGACGCAGCTGCAAGATGAGATAATCCTCCGCACCGCAGCCGCCGTCCATGACGGGCGCGGCCTCGTCCCGCAGAAAGGCTTCGGTGTCGGCGGGGTAGTAGAACCGTTTTCCGCCCATGCAGGAGTGGGCCGCAGGGCCGATGCCCAGATAGTCGCCGCAGTCCCAGTAGATGAGGTTGTGCTTTCCCTCATAGCCCGGGCGGGCGAAGTTGGAAATCTCATATTGCCGGTAGCCATGATGTTCCAGCTGCTCGACGGCGTAGAGGTAGAAGTCCGCCGCCTCATCGGAGGTGGGCAGACCTTCGGGCGGCGTCCGGCCAAAGGCGGAGTCGGGCTCGATCTTTAAGAGGTAGGCGGAAATGTGGGCCGCGCCGCCATCCTCGATAAGCTCCAGCGTCTCGTCGAACTCGGCCTGCGTATAATGGGGCAGGGCCAGCATGATGTCGCCGCTGATGTTCTCGAACCCGGCACGGCGTGCGGCGGCGAAAGCGGCCCGCGCCTGCTTTGCCGTGTGGGGGCGGCCCAGCGTCTTGAGCTGGCTGTCCCGGGCCGACTGGACGCCGAAGGAAATGCGGTTGACGCCCGCCTCCCGGAATGCCCGGAGAGAGTCTTCGGTCACGGTCTCAGGGTTAGCTTCCAGCGTGATCTCGGCCCCGGGCAGGGGCTGTGCGGCGGAGATGAGCCGGGCGGCGTCTGCCGGGTCCAGCAGACTGGGCGTTCCACCGCCGAAATAAAGGGTGTCCGGCCGCAGGGGCGCGTCCGGCGCAAAGCGGGAGAGTTCCCGCAAAAGGGCGTCCACATAGGCCCGGGGAACGCCGCGCTGGCCGGGGGCGGAGTAAAAATCACAGTACCGGCATTTGGAAAAACAGTAAGGAATATGCAGATAAAGTCCGAGGGACATCAAATATCACAGCCTTTTTCATGAATCGTTCATTTCTATGCAGTATACTATATTTCGTAGACCGGGGCAAGGCCGAGGCCGATGCCCTGATTTTGAATGGAGGATTCCTTATGGATTACAACAACTATGACCGCGGCTATGCGGAGCCTTCGATGAGCGCATCGGACTATATGACCCGCACCTACCGCTGGATGGCCGGCGGCCTGCTCGTCACCTTCGCAATGGCCTATATTACGGCGACTACGCCCCTTATCTATCTGGTCGATTCGCTTTACTTCCTGCTCACCATCGGTGAGCTGGCGCTGGTGTTCATGCTCAGCGCCCGGGTGCAGAAGATGTCCATCGACGGTGCAAGAGCCGCGTTCTTCGGATACGCCATCTTAAACGGCATGGTTCTGAGCTACTACTTCCTGATGTTCTCGGTAGGCACGCTGGTAATGGCCTTCCTCGCCACGGCGGTCTACTTCGGCCTCATGGCTGTGTACGGCACCACCACCCATAAAGACCTCACCGGCTGGGGTCCCCGCCTCATGATGGCTCTGGTGGCCATGATCGTCACCAGCCTCGTGGGTGCGCTCTTCGGCTTTGGCTTCGGCACCTCGGTGCTCTACTGCGGCATCGGCCTGGTGGTGTTCATGCTGCTCACCGCCTATGATACCCAGAAGCTCCGCCAGATCTACGCCTACTATGCAGGCGACGCTGAGCTGGCCGAGAAGGCTTCCATCTATGGCGCACTGACCCTCTATCTGGATTTCATCAACATCTTCCTGTACGTCGTCCGCCTGCTGGGCATGAACAGCCGCAGCCGCAACAACTAAATCAAATTTTCCGGAGCCGCCGTGCAGAGCGTTTGCACGGCGGCTCTTTTTGTCAGAATGCCTGCTTTGGATCATGATAACTGTGCGATTTGCCAAAAATCGAGGAAAAGGTTGACAGAATGCGGGGGGGGGGTAAAATTTGTGTGGTGATGCGGCAGACGATGTTTGCGGCAGCAGCACACAGAGCTTATTTTTATTGAGGAGGGGTTTCGAATGAAACTGTTCAAAAAGGTTCTCGCCGCAGCCCTCGCGGGCGTGCTGGCACTGTCCGTCCTGACGGGCTGTAACAACAGCAATAGTGTGGCTACCGTGAAAATGCTCGATGCGCTGAATGACTGGGCGAAGGTCTATGGTGTGGATACTACCTTCGAAAAGGGCAATAAAGAATTGCAGGAACAGGTAAACGCACTGGTGAAGACCGTGGATGAGGTCGGCAAGGGCATCGATTTTGGAGATGCCAAGGACTTCGATGATGTGTACAACGCCATTATGAAAGATAAAGCTGCAAGGCTGAAGCTGGGGGCTTGGGCAGCGAAGTTTACTCAAGCAAATGTTGGTGATGGTTCGCCGCTGTATGAGTGTGGCTTTGCCGATATTAGCGCAACGCTGTCTGCAAGTAGCAATAAGAACATTTACTATGCAGGTCAGCTGATGACTTCCATAGGCCCCATCAATGCTCCTGACACGAAGTGGGATAATGGTGAGCCTAATTGGACTGTGGGTGACAAATCTTATGTTGCCGTTGCGACCGGCGAGGTTGGCGGTAAGAAGTACATGATCGCGCTCTTCCAGACCACTGCTGTAACGAATCCGAAGTATCAGCCGGGTGACAATGGCATGGGCGAAGGTGCTAGTAAGGATTGAGCCTCAGCCGCAGCAATGCCCGCCCACTGAATCATGAACCCGTTAGGCCCCGGTCATCCGGGGCCTTTTTGTGTCCTTTCTAATAAAGGATGAATAAACCCCGCTCTGCCGCTCCAAACTACCACCAAAGAAACGATTCCGTACACAAAATGGATTGGAGTAACGAACGATGGAGCAATTCAGAAAGTTTTTGCGGGACAAAGCCTTTGCGCTGGTGCTTACCGCCTGCCTGCTGGCGGCGGCAGCGGCCGGTGTGTGGGCTGTGCGCACGGTGCGCAATGAACTCAAACAGAATCTGGACGCGGTGCGAAGCCCGTCCAGCACCGCCCCCGGCATCGACGAGGGCATCAACACATCGCCCGGCGTTGCCGGAGAGGAGGAAGCCGAATGGCAGCAGCAGAACACACCCGCAGCAAACAGCGTGGCCAATGTGCCAAAAGCCGACAGCTCGTCCGGTGGGGCTGCGTCCTCTTCTGGTGCGCAGTCTGGGTCTGGTTCGGTGCGCGAACCCTCCGCGCTGCAAACCGAGTCCTTGCCTGCCAGCAGTTCGGCTGCGCCTGCCTCCACGCAGCCTGTCTCGGGGCGCGTCTTAAACAGCTACAGCGGCGATGAGCTGGTCTACAGCAAGACGCTGGGCGACTGGCGCACCCACAACGGTGTGGACTACGCCGCCAGCAGGGGCGCGGAAGTGACCGCCCCGGCGGCAGGCAAGGTGGTGGAGACCGGCACGGACGACAAGTGGGGGCCTGTGGTCGCCATTGAAGACGCTTCCGGCAGGATTTGGCGGGTCTGCGGCACGACGGACGCCAAGGTGAAGAAGGGCGACACCGTCTCGGCCGGGCAGATCATCGGCAAGGTGGGCAGCGTGAGCTGCGAGTGTGCCGAGGAGAGCCACATCCACTTGGAAGTCATGGAGGGCGAAAAGTATCTCGACCCCATCAAGGCCATGAAATAAGCAAAATTTTCCGGGCAGGTGCAGCAGAACGCTGTACCTGTTTTTTTCACATTGCTTTTGGCGGTCGATTCTGGTATGATAAACTAGAATAAGTGTGAAGACAGAAGAAAAAGCGGAGGAAACGAAACATGAAGGTCTTAGTGGTAGGCGGCGGTGCTGCCGGCCTGATGGCGGCGGGCGCGGCCCTGCGGCAGGGGCATGAGGTGACGGTGCTGGAACATATGGAAAAGCCGGCTCAGAAAATTCTCGTTACCGGCAAGGGCCGCTGCAATGTGACCAACGACTGCACCGCAGAGGAATTTCTGCACCATGTGCGGACGAACCCCCGCTTTTTGTTCTCGTCGCTGGGAGCTTTTCCACCGGCCAAGACGATGGAACTGTTTGAGTCTCTCGGTGTGGAGCTGAAAGTGGAGCGCGGACGCCGGGTGTTCCCGGTGTCAGATAAGGCCGAAGAGATTCGGCAGGCTCTTCTGCGGTACGCAGACGGAGCGGACATCGTCCACGACGGGGCAAAAAAGCTGCTGCTGGAGCCGCTGGCCCAGCCGGAAGAAGCGCCTGCTGCGCCGGAAAATCCGCGCCACCCGAAAAAGAAAAAGCCCGGCCCGGCCTATCGCTGCGTGGGTGTGCGGGGAACTTCGGGCCGGGAGTACAAGGCGGACGCCGTGCTGGTGGCAACGGGCGGCCTGAGCTACCCCACCACCGGCTCCACCGGCGACGGCTACAAGCTGGCCCAGCAGGCGGGCCACACCCTCGTGGAGCCTGTCCCCAGCCTTGTCAGCCTCGTGAGCCATGACGCCGACTGCAAGAAGATGATGGGCCTCGCCCTCAAGAACGTGACTCTCACTCTCCACGAGGACGGCAAACCTATCTTCGAGGAGCAGGGCGAGATGCTGTTCACCCACTTCGGCATCAGCGGGCCGCTGACCCTCAGCGCGTCGAGCCATCTGGGCGACATGAAAAAGCACAAGTACGAAGCTTTTATTGATTTGAAGCCTGCCCTCAGTGAGGAACAGCTTTATGACCGCATCACCCGGGACTTTGCCCTTCTGGCGAACCACGCGGCGCAGGGCGCACTGGTGAAGCTGCTGCCGTCCAGTATGCAGCCGGTCATGGTGGCCCGCTGGGGCATCGACCCGGCCACCAGGGCAAACCAGATCACCCGGGAGCAGAAGCGGGAACTGGTACAGCTGATGAAGCACTGGCGGGTGACTATCGACGCCCGGGGCGATTTGGCACACGCAGTCATCACGTCAGGCGGCGTGTCGGTGCGGGAGGTTGACCCCAAGACCATGCAGAGCAAAAAGGCCCTCGGCCTCTACTTTGCAGGCGAGGTGCTGGATGTGGACGCCTATACTGGCGGCTACAACCTGCAGATCGCATTCTGCACGGCACAGAGTTTTGCGAATCATCTGGAATGACCTCTCAGTCTGCTTCGCAGACGGCCCCCTCGTTAGGGCAACAACAACGACTGCCGCCAGCGGTGGAACGGCGTCAGCCGTGACGGAGAGGTTTAAGCGGCTGGAAATTTTAGATTCATAGAGAAGGAGATATAAAAATGATTTCTGTTGCGATCGACGGGCCTGCGGGCGCAGGCAAATCTACGCTGGCGCGGCGTCTGGCTGCGGACTTCGGCTACATTTATGTGGACACCGGTGCGATGTTCCGTACCATCGGCCTTTATGCCCTCCGCGCGGGCAAAGAACCGAAGGACAACGAGGCAGTCGATGCGCTGCTGCCCAATATCACCCTCGAGTTTGCTTTTATCGAGGGCGAACAGCATATCTATCTGAATGGCGAGGACGTCAGCACGGCCATCCGCACCGAAGAGGTGGGAATGGCGGCTTCTGCCGTGGGTGCAAATCCGGCGGTGCGCGCCTTCCTGCTGGAGATGCAGCGGGACATGGCCAAGACGCAGAACATCCTGATGGATGGCCGCGACATCGGCACCGTGGTGCTGCCCAATGCGACTGTGAAGATCTTCCTCACCGCCAGCCCGGAGGCCCGCGCCACCCGCCGCTGGAAGGAGTACCAGCAGAAGGGCATCGATACCCCCTACGAAGATGTGCTGGCCGACGTCAAGCAGCGCGACTATCAGGACACCCACCGCGCCGCAGCCCCCCTCAAGCAGGCAGACGATGCCGTGCTGCTGGACACTTCGGAGCTGAATTTTGAGCAGAGCTTTGAGGCCATGAAGAAAATTATCACGGAGAAGGTCAGATGATACTATATTATATTCTGGTCCCGCTGGCATGGCTGGTGTTCCACATCGGCTTCCGCGTCCGGTGTGAGGGCAGGGAGAACCTGAAAAAAATCGGCACGAAGGGCTGCATCATTGCCCCCAACCATATCTCAGCCATCGACCCGGTGTTCGTCGTTATCGCCCGGTTCTGGGGCCAGCGGATGACAGTGTTTGCCAAGAAAGAGCTGTTCGAGATAAACGCATTCCTGTCGTGGTTCTTCCGGTGCGCCGGTGCAGTCTGTGTCCGCGGCACGAAAGAAGAGGTCAGCGTCATTGACGACACCGTGAAAAAGTGTCAGGAGGGCGGTACACTGCTGCTCTTTCCGGAGGGTACGCGGGAGCAAGAGGGAAAGTTCCTTCCCCTCAAGAGCGGCCTTTTCGTCATCGCGGCGGCAGCAAATGTGGACGTCGTGCCTTGCCGTATCTACTACGACACCCCTGATGGTAAGATGAAGCTGTTCTGCAAGGTGCGTGTCATCTTCGGCGAGCCCATGCCCGCTGCACAGTTTGCAATGGAAGGCCGCCGCGACATAAAGAAACTGCGGGAAAATAAACAGGCCGTTCTGGATGCGTGGAGTGAATTGTGATGAACCTCTCAGTCTCGCTATCGCTCGACAAGGCCGAGTTGCGGCTCCCAGCATCCGCTTCGCATTGCTTGCGTCTCGCTGGCCGCTGCCTCAACAGCGACTCCTTGTTTCCGCCACTGGCGGCGGTCGTCGTTGTTGCCCCTGATAGGGAAGGTGGCATCGCGCAGCGGTGACGGAGAGGTTGAATTTAGGAGAGTACAATGGAAATCAGACTTGCAAAGACTGCGGGTTTCTGCTTCGGCGTGGACCGCGCGGTCAAGTTGACCTACGGTCTGCTGGATGAGGGCCGCAAGGTGGCCACCCTCGGCCCCCTCATCCACAACCCCCAGACCGTGGAAGACCTTGAGCGCCGGGGCGCACTGGTAGCAGACACCCCCGCTGATGTCCCTACGGGCTACGAGGTGGTCATCCGCAGCCACGGTGTCCCCCGCAGCATTTACGACGAGCTGGAAGCCCGGGGCTGCACTTATCACGACGCTACCTGCCCCTTCGTGAAGAAGATACAGAAGATCGCTTCCGAGGCCGAAGCCGCCGGTGCAGTGCTCGTGGTGGCCGGTGATGCGTCCCATCCGGAGGTGCAGGGCATTGTCGGACATACCCGGGGAGAGGTATTCGTTTTCAGCGATTTGGCCCAGCTGAAGGCGTGGAAAGGGCCTTCTGACCCCCAAAAGCCCATTTTTGCAGTTGCACAGACCACATTTCAGGTAACAAAATGGCAAGAAAGTTCGGAGTTTCTCAAAAAAGCCTATACAAACGCCCGAATTTTTGATACAATATGTAATGCGACGTGGGCGAGGCAACAGGAAGCGGAAGACCTCAGCCAACAATGCGACATCATTGTTGTCATTGGCGGTCATCATTCTTCCAATACCCAAAAGCTGGTACAGGTCGCCGCAAAGCATACGCGAGCCGTAACGGTCGAGACAGCGAGCGAACTTCGGCCGGAATGGTTTGCAGATGTAAAGACGGCGGGCGTCACAGCCGGGGCTTCAACGCCATCGTCTATTATTGAGGAGGTACTTAACAGTATGAGCGCAGAAATCAATGACAGCATGAGCTTTGAGGAGATGCTGAACGCATCCGAGGAAAAGCGTGTTCATGCAGGCAGTATTGTGAAAGGAATCGTGACCAGCATCTCTGCCAACGAGATCCAGGTGGATATCGGAGCTAAGCAGACCGGCTTTGTCAAGCTGAGCGAGCTGACCGATGATTCCTCCGCCAAGGTCGAGGACCTGGTGAAAGTTGGCGATGAGCTGGACCTCATCGTCGAGAAGGTTATGGATCAGGATGGCGTCATCCAGCTCTCCCGCAAGAAGCTCGCATCTCGCAAGGGCATGGAAGAGATCGCCAAGGCAGCTGAGTCCGGCGAGGTCGTCGAGGGCGACGTCACCGAGTTCAACAAGGGCGGCGTTGTCGTCAACGTCAAGGGCGTCAAGGTGTTCGTCCCCCGTTCTCAGGCCACTATGCGCCGCGACGAGGACTACACTGCTCTGGTCGGCCAGCACGTTCAGCTGGTCGTCACCGAGTGCTCCGGCCGCAAGATCGTCGGCAGCATCAACAAGGTCACCGCTGAGCAGAACAAGGCTAAGCGTGAGGAGTTCTGGGCAAGCGTCGAGGTCGGCAAGACCTACACCGGCGTCGTCAAGAGCCTGACCTCTTACGGTGCATTCGTTGACATCGGCGGTGTGGACGGTCTGTGCCACATCAGCGAGCTGAGCTGGAACCGCATCAAGCATCCCTCTGAGGTCGTCTCCGTTGGCGACACCATCGAGGTGTATGTGAAGGATATCGACACCGAGAACCACAAGGTCTCTCTGGGCTACAAGAAGGCTGAGGACAACCCCTGGGAGCAGCTGAAGAACAACTACCCCATCGGCAGCACCTTCCATGCTCCGGTCGTGTCCCTGACCAAGTTCGGTGCATTCGTCCGCATCCTGCCGGGTGTTGACGGTCTGGTCCACATCAGCGAGATCAGCAATGACCGCGTTGAGAAGGTCTCCGACGCACTGAAGGTCGGCGATATGGTCGACGTGAAGCTGCTGGATGTTGACTTCGACAAGAAGCGCATCAGCCTGTCCATGAAGGCTCTGCTGAACGACGACGCTGAGTAATCAGCCCGCAGCATAGTCTCATCAGACACAATGCGAACTACAGCCCCGTTGCCGGGAAAACGGCGGCGGGGCTGTTTTTGTACAATTATGAAAAACTGGTTTATAAAGCACCGCGAGGTGCTGGCTTATCTCGTTTTCGGTGTGCTGACCACATTGCTGAACATCGTACTGTATGCGCTGTTCAGCCGCCTGTTCGGCTACGAAGCCGCCAACAGCTGGGGCAATGTGCTGGACAATGTCATCTGCATTTTGTTCGCCTACGTCACCAACCGGGCGTTCGTCTTTGCCAGCCGGACGCAGGGCAGGGAAGCACTGAAAGAATTTGGTGCATTCGTCACCTGCCGTCTGGGTACACTGGTATTGGATGCCGCCATCATGATGATCTTCGGCAACCTGCTGGCCGCCCAGGGGGCGGCTCTGGTGGAGAGCTTTATGAACGGTGCGCTGAGCCTGTTGGCTGGCTGGTTTGGCCCGGATACGGTGCTGCACATGGCCACCGGCGGCGTAGCGCCCGCTCCCTCCATCTCCGACGGCTCTGCCGCCATTGCCATCATCGGCGGTGCCGACGGCCCGACGGCCATCTTTGTCACCAGCTTCTACGATGCCCAGGCGCTTTGGGGTCTTGCCGTCAAGATCTTCTCTAACGTGGTGGTGGTCGTGCTGAATTATGTGTTCAGCAAGCTCATCGTTTTTAAGCGTAAGTGAGATATTTTTCTGCCAGCGGCAGAAAAATATCTGATATAATTTCAGGAGGTACGGTATTATGAAACGTGGTCTGAAAGGTTTTGCATTTCTGGTCTCCGGTCTGGTGCTGGGCATCATCGGCGCAACGGTGTCTGCAACGGCCATTGCCCTGAGCGCTGTCGGCATGGCGAAGGTACGCCGTGCCACCAAGAACTAAGAAGCTGTTTTCAAAACAACTTCGATTCAGGAGGAAAAAAGTATGAATCGTGAAGAGATCCTGTCCCACGTCGATCACACCCTGCTCAAGCCTGAGGCTACCTGGCCCCAGATCCAGACCCTGTGCGACGAGGCCATCGCCAACCACACGGCTTCTGTCTGCATCAACACCTGCTATGTGAAGCAGGCCGTCGAGTACATGGCGGGCCGCATCCCGGTCTGCTGCGTGGTCGGTTTCCCTCTGGGCGCAATGGACACCGCTTCCAAGGCTTTTGAGGCCAAGACTGCCATCGAGAACGGCGCTGCCGAGGTGGATATGGTCATCAACATCGGCCGCCTGAAGAACGGCGAGTACGACGCTGTCCGCGAGGACATCCGCGCCGTCAAGCAGGCTGTGGGCGATAAGGTCCTGAAGGTCATCATCGAGACCTGCCTGCTGACCGACGACGAGAAGCGCAAGATGTGCGACATCGTCTGCGAGGCAGGCGCTGACTACATCAAGACCAGCACCGGCTTCTCCACCGCCGGCGCAAACTTCCACGACGTGGAACTGATGGTCAAGGGCGTGGCTGGCCGCTGCAAGGTCAAGGCCGCCGGCGGCATCTCCACCGTCGAGGATATGGAAAAGTTCCTCGCCCTCGGTGCAGACCGTCTGGGCACCTCCCGCGCCGTCAAGATCCTGAACGGCGAGCAGGCAAAGGGTTATTGATCCTTATCGATCTGCGCGAAATGTCAAAAAAGAGTGCGACTCTTCTTGACATTTCGACGAAGCAATGATAAGATATTACCCGGACAAACTGAATACCGACTTATCAAGAGCGGCTGAGGGGACAGGCCCTGTGAAGCCCGACAACCTGTGCGTGAGCATAAGGTGCCAAATCCTGCGGGAAACCGAAAGATAAGAGTGCAACGCTCAGAGCTTCGGTTCTGAGCGTTTTTAATTGCATAAACTTGATGAACGAGTAGGAAGCTGTCAATATCGATACACACACCCCAACGCCAAGGAGGTACAAAAATGGCAAAGCACCGTCTGTTTACTTCTGAGTCCGTCACCGAGGGCCATCCCGACAAGATCTGTGACCAGATCTCCGACGCCATCCTCGACGAGATCCTGACCCATGACCCCGACGCCCGCGTGGCCTGCGAGACCTGCGCATCCACCGGCCTCGTCCACATCATGGGCGAGATCACCACCAACTGCTACGTCGATTTCCAGAAGATCGTCCGCGAGGTCGTGGCTGACATCGGCTACACCCGCGCAAAGTTCGGATTCGATGCCGACACCTGCGCCGTCATCTCCAACATCGACGGCCAGAGCCCCGACATCGCCCTCGGCACCAACGATGAGGTCGGCGGTGCCGGCGATCAGGGCATGATGTTCGGTTATGCCTGCGACGAGACCCCCGAGCTGATGCCCATGCCCATCAGCCTGGCCCACAAGCTGGCCAAGAAGCTGACCGAAGTCCGCAAGAGCGGCGAGCTGGACTATCTGCGTCCGGACGGCAAGAGCCAGGTCACTGTCGAGTATGTGGACGGCAAGCCCGTCCGCGTGGACGCTGTGGTCATTTCCAGCCAGCACAGCGATGCCGTCAGCATGGAGCAGCTGCGCGCCGACGTGATGGAGAAGGTCATCAAGGCCACCATCCCCGCCGAGCTGCTGGACGAGAACACCAAGTATTATATCAACCCCACCGGTCGCTTCGTCGTGGGCGGCCCTCAGGGCGACACCGGTCTGACCGGCCGTAAGATCATCGTCGATACCTACGGCGGCTACGCACGCCACGGCGGCGGTGCTTTCTCCGGCAAGGACCCCAGCAAGGTGGACCGCAGCGCCGCTTATGCGACCCGCTGGGTGGCCAAGAACATCGTGGCCGCTGGTCTGGCCAAGCAGTGCGAGGTGCAGGTGGCTTACGCCATCGGTGTGGCAAAGCCCGTCTCCATCATGGTGGACACCTTCGGCACCGGCGTCGTGGCTGACGAGAAGATCGAGCAGGCTGTGGAGAAGGTCTTCGACCTGACCCCCGCCGCCATCATCCGCGACCTCGACCTGCGCAAGCCCATCTACCGCAAGCTGGCTGCTTATGGCCACATGGGCCGCGAGGACCTGGGCGTGAAGTGGGAGAACACCGACCGCGTCGAAGAGCTGAAGGCTGCTGTCGCTGCCCTGTAAGAGTAAAAACTTAAAAGAATGACTTTTGAGCCGGAGAATGTATGGTTTTTGTAAAAAACACATAGTCTCCGGCTCTTTTTCGAAAAAGAGATGTGCAAGGCGCAGAAAATGCAGGTTGGATGCAAGTTTCTAGTGTCGAAACGCCGAAAATGTGATAGAATAAATAGCGGATATGCACTTCAACGTCTGATTTTATCAACTGATAAAAGAAACTTTAAGGAGCTGTAATTATGTCTGTCATTATCCCTAAGGATTGCTTCCACCAGCCTCAGGTCGCCGACCTGCGCCTCATCGCCTGCCCGGGCGCCGAGGAGCTGACCAACCTCATCGACAAGCATCTGGTGCGCTGGGCCAGCGAGGCCGGCTACCAGACCAATAGCTTTATCATCGAGAGCGCCTGCCCCCGCTTCCAGAGCGGCGACGCCAAGGGTCTGGTCAAGGAGTCGGTGCGCGGCGACGATATTTTCATCGTTGTTGATCCCGGCAACTACAGCGTGACCTACAAGCTGTTCAACTATGAGAACCACCTGTCTCCGGATGACCACTTCGCCAACCTGAAACGCCTCATCCAGGCCGTGGCCGGTAAGGCACACCGTGTGTCTGTCATCATGCCCAGCCTGTACGGTGGCCGTCAGCACCGCCGCGTGTCCCGCGAGAGTCTGGACTGCGCTGTGGCTCTGCAGGAGCTGCAGGCCATGGGCGTCAAGAACATCATCACCTTTGATGCTCACGATCCCCGCCTGATGAACGCTGTGCCTCTGATGAGCTTCGACAATGCGATGCCCACCTATCAGGTCCTGAAGAACCTGCTCAAGAAGAACCCCGAGATCAGCTTCGACAAGGACAAGTTCATCGTGGTCAGCCCCGATGAGGGTGCTATGAGCCGCAACATGTACTTCTCCAGCGTGCTGGGCTGCAACCTGGGTATGTTCTACAAGCGCCGCGATTACACCCGCGTGGTCAATGGCCGCAACCCCATCGTCGCTCACGAGTATCTGGGCGATTCCGTCGAGGGCAAGACCGTCTTCGTCGCTGACGACATCATCGCTTCCGGCGAGAGTATGCTGGAAGTTGCCACCAACCTGAAAGAGCGCGGCGCAAAGCGCATCATCGCCAACGCCACCTTCCCGCTCTTCACCAGCGGCCTCGAGAAGTTTGACAAGGCTGTGGCCGACGGCATTCTGGACTACGTCACCGGCACCAACCTGACCTACCGTATGCCTGAGCTGCTGACCCGTGACTGGTACGTCGATGTTGACGTCTCCAAGTACGCCGCATACTTCGTCGTGGCTCTGAACCATGACATGTCCGTTTCCAGCATCATCGACCCCATCAAGAAGATCGAGGCTCTGCTGGCAAGCCGGAAATAATGACAGATATTTCCTGATATTCATCCAATAGAAAAACACCCGCAATGCTGATGCACTGCGGGTGTTTTTTGCATAATTAAGGAACAACCTCTTCGTCACGCCTGCGGCGTGACACCTCTCCTATCGAGGAGAGGCCTTGGCATTTCGTAAAGCTTTATCTCTTCGCCAGAGGCTCCCCTCGGTAGGGGCAACAACGACGACCGCCGCCAGTGGCGGAAACAGGGAGTCGTTGTTGGGGCAGCGGCCAGCAAGACGCAAACGAAGTGCTGCGGATGCTGGGTGCCGCAACCCGGCCTTGTCGAGCGAAGGCAGACTGAGAGGTTTATTCTAATGCTTTCAGCGCCTCGACCACACGCTGATATTCCTTCTCTACCGGAGGAAACAGCTCGTCGGCACCGTCAAGGCTGCCGCCGCGGAGGGCTTCTGTCAGAGCACTGGACGGGACGTACAGTGCATCGAAGCCGAGGTTCTGGCAGACGCCCTTCAGGGTGTGAGCGGCACGGAATGCTGTCGGGGCATCCTTCTCTTCCAGCGCCTTTTTCAGGTTCGGGAAGCTGTCGTCCTGTAGAAATTTCAGCGCGAAGCGGCGGACAAAGTCAGCACTGGGCAGACGCTCCATCACGCCCTTGTAATCGCCGCCAATGGCTGCATATACTTGTTCCAACGTCATTTTTATACCTCACTCAAGAACAGTTTCGTCAAAGAGAATTCCTTTTTTCGGGGGGGGGGCGGGGGTATCTCCCTCAGTCTCCTCCGCGAGCCGGTCTTCTACGTCGCGCAGGCATTCCAGCAGCAGCGGATTAAAAGCACCGCGCTTTCCTGCGGTCAGCTCAGCGACCGCTTCTTCCTGCGAGAGGGCCTCGTGCTTGTCCCGCTTGCCGACCAGACCGTCATAGGCATCCGCCAGCGCTACCACCTGTGCTGCGATGGGGATGTCATCGCCCTTCCGGCCATCGGGATAGCCGCTGCCGTCCCAGCGCTCATGGTGCCAGCGGCAGATTTGGATCGCAAACTTCACCAGCGGCTCGTCCTGATACTGGGACAGATTTTCCAGCATCTGCGCACCCAGAATGGGGTGGGTGTGGAGGATGGCAGTTTGTTCTGGCGTCAGGTCGTGGGCGTTGAGGATGCGGTCGTCGATAGCAACTTTGCCGATGTCATGGAGGGAAGAGGCCGTCGTGATGAGGTAGCGGTCCATTCCGCTCAGGCCGTAGATGTCGGTCTTCTGGCACAGACGCTCCAGCAGGATGCTGGTGATGCGCTGCACCCGGGAGATGTGGTGGATGCTCTCGCTGTTGTGGATCTCCATGACCTGGCCGAGGATGCCGATCATCATCTGGTCGTTCTTCTCCCGGTCATAGAATTGCTGGGACACCAGCGCACTGAGACGGCGCTGACGGGCGTAGAGCCGGGTGACATTGGAGACGCGGCGGTGGACGATGCGGGCATCGAAGGGGCGGCTGATGTAGTCCGAAGCACCCAGCTCGTAGGCGCGGCGGACGGTCTGGGAGGAATCCTCGCTGGAGATCATCACGACGGGGATGTCCTCGAGCCAGCCCTGGGCGGACATCCGGGAGAGGACATCGAAGCCGTCCATGTCGGGCATCACGATGTCCAGCAGTACGATGGAAATATCCGAGCCCCAGGCGTTCAGAAGCTCGAGGCACTTAGGGCCGTTGGGGGCTTCCAGGATCTCGAAATCGTCGCAGAGGATCTCCGAGAGGATGTCACGGTTCATGGGGGAGTCGTCCACGATGAGCACCATCGGACGGTGGTCGTTTTCAGAGCGGACGGCATCGGGGGCGATGTCCTCGGTGACGACAGTGTTCTTGCTGTGTTTTGCAAGGTACATCCGCTTGTCGGCGATGGGCAGGGCATCGCTGATGGGGATGCCGGCGGCCATCACGCCGCCGATGCTGGCCGAGACGTGCATCTTCTCGAACTCGGGCAGATGGGCCGCGAAGAGGCGCTTGTTGATGTCCTTGAGCTTGCGCACGAAAGCCTCAGCCGAGATGTCGGGCAGGATGAGCAGCAGTTCGTCGCCGCCGTACCGCACCAGCATATCGGTGGAGCGGATGCGGCGGTGGATGATGGAGACGATGAGCCGGAGCGCTGCGTCACCGGCTGAGTGACCGTAGGTGTCGTTGCAGAGCTTGAAGTCGTCGAGGTCTATCATGGCGACGCCGGCATTAAGGTACTTGTGCTTTAATTCCTCTTCATAGAAACGGCGGTTGTAGGCACCGGTGAGGGCATCCCGGTAGATGAGCTCGTTGGAGTTGAGGGTGCTGCGGGCGCTGGCGTCCAGCGGCAGGATCATCTCCATCACATAGGGCTTGCCGTCCACCTCGACATAGCGGGCCGTGACCTGATAGAGGGAGCTGCCAAGCGTTTCCAGCTTGGAGCACTGGCATTTGCCTGCCATCGCCTCGCGCCCCACGCAGCTGGTGCAGGGATGGACATTCTTCCAGGGTGGGTAGCAGGGTTCTTCCGCCAGCATCTTCGGGTCGAGAAGACGGACGGAAGCATATATCTTGCGCAGACAGGCCATCTCCTGTTCGGCCTGCTGGCGTGTCAAATTTTGCTCGGTAAGTTCGGACATGATGTCGCTCCTATTATAACGAGGTAACGAGGTATGGCGTGGAAGGAGGGCGAGAAACAGCAGTCCTTCTGCAGCGGATAATTATAATCATGTAATATACTACCACAATCATGGGAAATCCGTCAATGCATAAAGAAATATTTCCGAAATGGAATGACAGTCTACCGGGATTCCCGGGAAAATAGAAATTTGGAGCAGACCGATAAAATTGTTGCATCCCGGCGCGAAACGGCTCGAAAAGTTTGTAACCGATTTGATAAAAATACGCACAGACACAATAAATTTGGACGCTGGTTGCACAAATATGAAAAATTGTGCTGCTTAACAAAAAGATTTTTGGATACAACAGAATGTATTGTGGAACACTCACAAAATATGGCAAATAATCTTGTCTATTTGTTCTATTGCGAACGGTCGGACGGATGGTTATAATACAAACAGAAACCGCAAAACGTGTAACGAGTGCGCTTTGCGAGATGCTGTGATAAGCGTTAATGAAGGAGAACAAGATTATGAAAATGATTTCTCGTCGTGACTTCCTGAAAGCTTCCGCTGTTGTGGGTGCTACCGGCGTTCTGACTGCCTGCGGCGGTTCTTCCGCTTCTACTGCTGCTTCCTCTACTGCAGCTTCTACCGCTGCTTCTTCTACCGCAGCTGCTGCTTCCGGCTCTGCTAACGTCGGCGTCTGCATCTATCAGTTTGCTGATAACTTCATGACTCTGTACCGCACCGACCTGGAAGAGTACCTGAAGGACATGGGCTACGCCGTCACCATCGTCGATGGCAAGAACGACCAGAACACCCAGACCGAGCAGATCAACACCTTCCTGCAGCAGGGCGTGGACGTCCTGATCATCAACCCCGTCCAGACCACTTCCGCTCAGACCATCGTTGATACCATCAAGCCCTCTGAGACTCCCATCGTCTTCATCAACCGTGAGCCCGACAAGAGCGTTCTGGACTCCTACGCAGACAAGTGCTGCTACGTTGGCGCTGACGCACGTCAGTCCGGTACTTATCAGGGCGAGCTGATCCTCGAGACCGAGACTCAGGGCGACATCAACGGCGACGGCAAGATCACCTACATCATGTGCAAGGGCGACCCCGAGAACATTGATGCTCAGTACCGCACCGAGTACTCCATCAAGGCTCTGACCGACGCCGGCAAGGAAGTCGAGTGCCTGTACGAGTACCTGGACAACTGGGACCAGACCACCGCACAGCAGGACGTCGCAAACGCTCTGGCACAGTACGGCGAGAAGATCGAAGTCGTCTTCTGCAACAACGACGCAATGGCACTGGGCGCTCTGCAGTCCCTGCAGCAGGCTGGCCGTACCGTCGGCAAGGACGTCTATCTGGTCGGTGTTGACGCACTGAGCGAGGCTGTCCAGAATGTCGTCGATGGCAACATGACCGGCACCGTTCTGAACGATGACGTGGGCCAGGCTACCGCCGCCGCAGCTGCTACCAAGCTGTACGTCGAGGGCAGCAAGGTCGAGCAGTACTACTGGGTCGACTACGTCAAGGTCACCAAGGAGAACGCTGCACAGTACATCAAGTAAGCAGCCAAAACCCTATCGTTGCAAGGTGCGCAGTGAACCAATAAGGCTTAATTAAAAGCTAAAAAAGCGCGTGCGTGCGAGAAAATATCTCCGCGCACGCGCCTTATTTTAAGAACCTGTCGGCAAAAGACGCACTTTCCAAGACCCAAAGACAAGGAGGCTCTGAGGAATGTCAGAATACCGTCTGGTAATGAAAGGCGTGGTAAAGACCTTCCCTGGCGTGAAAGCGCTGGACCACGCGCAGTTGGAGCTCCGCCCCGGCAAAGTCATGGCCCTGATGGGCGAGAACGGTGCCGGTAAGTCCACCCTGATGAAATGTATGTTCGGCATTTACAAGATGGACGAGGGCGAGATCGAGTACGAAGGCGAAAAGGTCAACATCCCCACCCCGCTGGATGCACTGAACCGCGGCATCGCGATGGTGCATCAGGAGCTGCAGCCTATCCCGGCCCGTACTGTGGCCGAGAACATCTGGCTGGGCCGCTACCCCACCAAGAAGGCTGGTCCCATCACCATCGTGGACCATGCCAAGATGTACAAAGATACCGATGACCTGCTGAAAAAGCTCAAGCTGGACATCAACTCCCACGCAAAGCTGGGTACACTGAGCATCGCACAGATGCAGATGGTGGAAATTGCAAAGGCTGTTTCCGCAAACTGCAAGGTGCTGATCCTGGACGAGCCGACTTCCTCGCTGACTGCGAACGAAGTCGAGTCCCTGTTCCGCATCATGAACGAGCTGAAAGAGCAGGGCGTCGCTCTGGTCTACATCAGCCATAAGATGGACGAGATCAAGGTCATTGCCGACGAAGTCACCATCATGCGTGATGGTCATTATATCGGTAAGTGGGACGTCGCCAACATGACCAAAGAGCAGATCATCGCCAAGATGGTCGGTCGCGAACTGTCCAACCTGTATCCCCCGCTGGAGAACCACCCCTCCGACGAGATCATGATGAAGGTGGAAGACTTCACCTCCATCCATCCGCGCTCTTTCCGCCACTGCAGCTTCGAACTGAAGAAGGGCGAGATCCTGGGTGTGGCCGGCCTGGTGGGCGCACAGCGCACTGAGCTGATGGAAGGCATTTTCGGCCTGCGCGCTCACACCTCCGGTAAGGTGTGGATCAAGGGTCAGGAAGTCGCCATCAAGCAGCCCCGCGACGCCATCCAGCACAGCGTGGCTCTGCTGACCGAGGACCGCCGCGCCACCGGCATCATGGGCGTGCTGAGCGTGGCCGATAACATCTCTATCGCATCTCTGGACGCCCTGCGCAAGGGTCCCATCATGCTGGATGACAAGAAGATCCTCGAGTTGGTGGCTACCAACAAAGAGAAGATGGCCATCAAGGTCCCCAGCCCCAAAACGGCGATCAAGAGCCTTTCCGGCGGCAACCAGCAGAAGGTGCTGATCGCCCGCTGGCTGGCTAACAACCCCGATGTCCTCATTCTGGACGAGCCCACCCGAGGCATCGACGTCGGCGCAAAATATGAGATCTACTGCATCATCGCCGACCTGGCCAAGCAGGGCAAGAGCATCATCATGATCTCCTCCGAAATGAGCGAGATCATCGGTATGTCCAACCGCGTCATGGTCATGTGCGATGGCCGCATCACCGGCTTCATCGACGGCAAGGATGCTACGCAGGAGAACATCATGGCTCTGGCGACCCAGTTCGAGACCGCGCCCGAAGCGGCGGCGGCCAATCAGTAAACAAGGAGGCTGTCTATCGTGGAAGCTACCAAGAAAGTAACGGGCAAGTCTGTAAAGAAGTGGCTGGGCAACAACGCCATCATCGTCCTGATGCTGGCCGTGTCCCTCATCGTCGGCATCATCCACCCCAACTTCTTCGCACTGGCCAATATCATCAACCTGTTCAAGAACGTCTCTATCCGCTACATCATCGCTCTGGGCATTTCCGGCTGTCTGATCACCACCGGTAACGACCTGTCCGCAGGCCGTCTGGCTGGTTTCGCTGCCTGCCTGGCCTGCATCTTTGCGCAGACCGAGGGCGCTGCCGGCAAGTTCTACCCCAATATGCCCACTCTGCCCACCCCCGTGGTCTTCATCCTCGTCATCGCCATCTGCGCCATCGTGGGCCTGTGCAACGGCCTCGTGGTCAGTTACCTGAAGGTCCAGCCCTTCATCGCTACGCTGGGTATGCAGCAGGTGGTCTACGGTATCTGCCTCGTCTACACCGGCGGTACCCCCATCGGCTCTCTGAACAAGGACTTCACCTCTCTGGCCTCCAACACCCTCTTCGGTGTTCCTGTGCTGATCATCATCGCCCTCTTCGTGGCCTGCTGCTTCTGGTTCCTGTACAACAAGACCCGTCACGGCAAGTACATGTACGCCATCGGCGGCAACGAGGCTGCTGCTGAGGTGGCCGGTGTCAACGTTTACGCCACCAAGATCCGCATCTACATCCTGGCCTCCTGCATGTTCGGTTTGGCAGGCTGCCTGCTGGCTGCAAAGTCCGGCGGCGCATCCGTCAACACTGCAATGGGCTATGAGCTGGACGCTATCGCAGCTTCTACCATCGGCGGCGTCTCCACCACCGGCGGTGTCGGCACTGTCCCCGGCATCCTCGTCGGCGTGCTGGTCTTCGAGCTGATGAAGGTCGCTCTGCAGTTCATGAACGTCAACTCTTCTTACACTTACATCGTGCAGGGCCTTGTCATCATCGTGGCTGTTGCTATCGATATTCGCAAGTACCTCGCAAAGAAGTAATTTCCCTAAGAGAGCGCCTATCGGGCCGTCCACTCGTTGCAGTGGGCGGCCCACTTTGTTATAATAGGTTAAACCTCTCCGTCACGGCTGACGCCGTGCCACCTCCCCTACTAGGGGCAACGGCGACGACCGCCGCCAGCGGCGGAAACAGGGAGTCGCTGTTGGGGCCGCGGCCAGCAGGATGCAAGCGACAGCGCAGCAGACGCTGGGAGCCGCAATCCGGCATTGTCTGCGAAGCAGACTGAGAGGTTGTACGGAGACGAGCCTTTTCCGAAAAGGAAAACTTCATCTAAAAACAGGAGAAACACTATGACCGAAAAAGAACAAACCGCCCGTGAGGCGGAGCTGGCCCGGCGGGAAGCCGCTCTGGCAGCTCGTGAAGCTCAGCTGGAACAGGAGCAGGCCAAACTCGAAGCAGCCCGTGCAGAGGCTCCGAAGGGCCGCAAAACGCTCCTCAACAACAATGACCCCGATTTCGTCAACCCGAAAGAGAAGCTCTACGATAAGTTCCCGCTGACGGTCCACCAGATGGACATCATCATCGGGGTGCTGTTCGCCCTCATCGTCCTGTTTCTGGTGCTGGGATTTACCCATACCAGCTTTTTCGGGCTGTTTGGCGGCTAAGCCCCCGCAGCCGCCCCTCTGCAGCAGACAACAAAAAACCAGAGCCTCCGCACAAGGGCAGGAGGCTCTGGTTTTGTTTTTGGGGATGGTTCCGGGTTCAGAGCAGGTGCTTACAGCAGGACATACTTCAGGATGAAGAGAACGGTCAGCACATACATGAGGGGGCTGATCTTCTTCTCCTTGGCCTTGCCGGTGACCACATTGACGATGGTCCAGGAGATGACGCCGATGGCGATGCCCTCAGAGATGCTGTAGGCAGTGGGCATAGCCAGGATGGTCAGGAAGGCGGGAATGCCCTCGCTGGGGTCGGAGAAGTCGATCTTGATGGCAGAACCCATCATGTAGAAGCCCACGATGATGAGGGCCGGAGCCGTTGCAAAGGAAGGAATGGTCAGGAACAGGGGGCTGAATACCACGGCCAGCAGGAAGAGGATACCGGTGGTCATGGAGGTCAGGCCGGTACGGCCGCCCTCGGTGACGCCGGAAGCGCTCTCGACGAAGGTGGTGGTGGTGGAAGTACCCAGCACAGCGCCGGCGCAGGTGGCGATGGAGTCAGCCATCAGAGCGCCCTTGATGCGGGGCAGCTTGCCCTCCTCGTCCAGCATATCGGCCTTGGAAGCAACACCGATGAGGGTACCCAGGGTGTCGAACAGGTCAACGAAGAGGAAGGAGAACATGACGGCGAAGAAGTTCAGGATGCCCACGCCGGAGAAATCGGTCTTGAACACCTGACCAAAGGTCTTGCCCAGAGCGGAGAAGTCGAAGCTGACGAAGCTGGTGGGGATGACGGAGTACATACCGGCGTCGGGGTTCGGCACATAGATGCCGGTCAGCTCGCAGACGATGCCCAGCACCCAGGTGATGAGGATGCCGTAGAGGATGCCGCCCTTGACCTTCTTCACCAGCAGGATGGCGGTGATGGCCACGCCCAGCAGTGCGAGGATGGCGCCCACACCCACAGAGGAGAAGGTCTCGCCCTTGAAGTGCTGGTAGGTGACGAGGGTGGAGTCGCTGTTGACGATGAGCTTTGCGTTCTGCAGGCCGACAAAGGCAACGAACAGGCCGATGCCCACGCTGACGGCGCTCTTGAGGGTCATGGGGATGGCGTTGAAGATGCCCTCACGGACGTTGGTCAGGCTCAGCACGATGAAGATGATGCCCTCGACAAAGACGGCCATCAGGGCCAGCTGCCAGCTGTAGCCCATCGTGAGGACGACAGTATAGGCAAAGTAGGCGTTCAGGCCCATGCCGGGAGCCAGCGCGAAGGGGTAGTTGGCCAGCAGAGCCATCAGGGCAGTGCCGACGAAGGATGCCAGAGAGGTGGCAATCAGGACGGCATTTGCATCCATGCCGGAAGCGGAAAGGATGCTGGGGTTGACCGCAAGGATGTAGGCCATCGTCATGAAGGTGGTGATGCCTGCCATGACCTCGGTCTTGACGTCGGTGTGGTTTTCTTTCAGGTGAAAGATTTTTTCGAACATGAAAGTTCCTCCTGTTTGTTTGTGAAACTCCCGCCGCCCGCAAGCGGCCGGGAAAGAACAAAGACTATTGTAGCACTCCCGCCGGATGCTTGTCCACCGAAAAAATACAGAAAATTCACAATCTTGCAAAATTTAACGAATGAGTATGACTTTTCGGATGGAGCTTTTGTGAAGCGTGCATGAAAAAATCAATCATTGTATTGACAAAACGCAAAACGAGTTGACATTAAAAAATGTCGGTGCTATACTATAAAAACAGAGGTCAGTTTAATGGAGCATTGCGCCGGACGACGCACTTTCGAGGTGTGGCGAAAGAGAACAGCATAGTGCTTCCGGAATGGACTCTGAAAACAGAATCGTTGTTGGCAAACCTGATGTGAGTCAGGGACGCAAAGCTAGGAGCTTTCTGCTTTTATTTCCTGCAAGCAGAAGGTAGTTCGGCTGCAATAGTTTTCCCCGCAAGGGGTGGCTGTTGCAGTCTTTTTTTGTGTCTATGGCTTTTTCGGGCGATTGAAGGAAAGGAAAATAATGACAGTTAAGGAATGTTACAGCCAGATGGGCGGAGACTATAACAATGTCCTGAGCCGTTTTTACGATGAGGCAATGATAAAGCGCCTGCTGGGCAGGTTTATCGACGACACCAGCTTTCGTGCGCTGGAACAGGCGATGGCCGAGGGCGACGTGCAGGCGGCCTTCAATGCGGCGCATACCCTCCGGGGCGTTTGTCAGAGCCTGTCGTTTACCCAGCTGTGCGGCACACTGAATCCCATCACCGAGGCGCTGCGGGGCGGTAATATCGCTGCGGCCGCAGCCGACATGGACAAGGCAAAGCGGGAGTATGACGTGACGCTCAGTGCCATCCGTGCCTGCATGGAAAACTGAATCTGAAACAAGAAAAGCCCGGGAAGCTGTGATGACACGGCCTTCCGGGCTTTTTATACATTATAGCAGTTTGCGTTTTTAATGCACAAGCAACATCCGCAAACTGCATATCGC
>ERZ780218.329-NODE-329-length-47811-cov-19.012794_pt1 | contig 47811 bp, 52 predicted proteins | sample MGYA00510975_ERZ780218 | MGnify/ENA primary metagenome ERZ780218 (study PRJEB29588, sample SAMEA2152063) | human gut metagenome | biome: human gut; feature: human-associated habitat; material: faeces | place: Denmark | collected 2008/2010 ... | reverse complement strand
TCGGGTGGTACACGTTTCAAATGCTACCCGGGTCCCTTTTCAAGTGTTAGCTACACCTTTACTTCTTCCTCTGCACCAAAAAACATTTTTCCTTGGCGTACAGCTTCAACAATATATTTATCCACGTCAATACCAATTAGGACACGGGCCTTATTGATGTTGTCCAAAAATGGGCGCAAAGAAAAATAGCCTGATGCTCGGAGGAATCCAACCATAGCATCAAGGTTCTTTATTGAAGGATTGTTGCTGAGTACTCCCTCAAATTCACGCATCAGCGTGTTACCATTCTTGTTGGTAAATATATGTGAGTTTGTTTGAATGAGTGATTCGTTCATTTCTTGTGCCTCCTATATTTTTGGTTACTCGCATTAGGATGTTCTGGATTGGTCATTTCAAGATAGCCTGCCTCTACAAGCGACATTATATATGTTTGTCTATTCTTGCTATGATTTGTTACTCCTATTCTATCAAGAATTTCCTTGCTGCTGCGTGGCACACTACAGAAATTTACAATGTCTTTTTGCTTATTTGTTATTTTAGGACGCTTGGTGTCTAAGTAGTCATTGAGAGTTTCAGAGTTAGTGTCTAAGTCTGTGTTGGAGTGTCCAAGTCCTGTGTCAGGGTTGGTGTCTAAGTGTCTAAGTCCGGTGTCTAAGTTGGTGTCATAGCGTCCAAGTTTAGTGTCTAAGTTGCCATTAACTTGGTTACTTTTATTGCTAGCTTGGTTACTTTTTTCGCTAACTTGGTTACCTACTGGCCTATTTATAGTAATCACGAACTCATTTGTCCTATCGTTATTGGTGAACGAGACATTCATATCCTCAGACAAGGCACGAAGCATACCACTACCTGCTCCTGTGTAGGGGAGCAAATGGATGGCATTTGTGAAGAGGAACATATTGCGTGGCATGGAGGTTCCCACAACAATATCATCCACGGTAAGCCCATTTGGAAGAGTTCCGGGACTATGTATCTCCACCCTGTCGTCAAAAATGAAGATGCGAATAGGGGCTGTCGCATTCAGCGAGCGATGCACTAAAGCATTTACGGTGAACTCAACAAGGCTGATGTATGGAATCTCCAATACACCTTGCGAGTTAAATTCATCCCCAACCTGTATATGGCGTAAGTTTCGGGTGAAGAAATCCATAATAGTCTCAAACTGATGAAGCAGATTGCCTTCAATGTCGGCATCATTCACTTTATCACGAAATTGTGTACCGCCGAGATTGTTGCCAACGAAGCAGATACACTTTGCTGTCATTACCGGAAGCCAACGCTGGGTATACTTGCCAAACAATAACATTGCGGCCATTGTGATTTTTCCATCATAACGAATGAAGCGTAGGTTACGCAGCAGTTTCTCTCCATCGTGGCCGCTGGCAATAGCGGAGCAGACAGTATCCAAAGAGGCTTCGCGTAAAGCATCGCCCACGAGCCCTTTTCTCACTAATACTTTTTCAAACTTGTTGCTTAGGAAGGTTTTGATGGTATTCTCGTCCAAGTCCTTAATCGTAGCATCCCGAACCCCTGCTTCATCAGGCGAGAAACTGCCGCAGTCGGTCATCATCTCGGCAAGTTCGACATTATCGAACACCTTGCGCTTGTCGGCACCGTTCTTCACCCACACAATACCCCGATTGTCATGGTAAGGTTTATTCACCCCTTCTTTAATATGAGCCAAGACAAGACTTCCGCCATCTACTGAAATGGTTTCCACGTCCACAAGGATGGCAGGGACAACATTCTCTGATGCGATATTGCCAAGTGTATTCGTGGTTTCCTGCACTTCCAAATACGACAACGGATTGATGCTGCCAGTTTTGTCCTTCACGCCAACAACCAATGTGCCACCACGTGCATTGCTGAATGCCACCAGTTCACAACCGATGTCATAATTATCAAGGAGCCGCTCTTTGAACTGCACCTTACTAACCTCACCTGACTTTATCTGTTGAATAATATCTATTTCCTTCATTTCTTCAAATGTTTTTGGTTGAGCAGTCTACCTGCATCAATATTCAAAGCCTCTGCTATACGTAGGAGGTTTCTTGCGTCAGGCTGCATGGTATTCGTCACCCATTTGGAGACAGTAGCCCGATCTTTTCCTAATTGTTCTGCCAGCCACTTACTGCTTTTTTGTTCTTCGGCAAGCACTATCTTCAGCCTGTTAATCATTTCTTTTTCCATAAAAGACATTCTTTTCGGTGTAAAGATACAAATAAACCCTGAGAGTCAAGATGAAATACATCAAAAAAGAGCATCTTATTATAAATAATTGGCAATAACATCAATCTTATTTCTTGTTTATAGCAGAATATATGGAAAGGATGGGATTCTATATCTCCCATTCAAATGAGGCAATAACAATATCCACTTTTCTTCACTCCCTCTCTCAATTCTGCGTAAACAATGCGTAAACAAACGGTTTCAGTTAGGGGTATTTAATGAGTCTTATAGAGGATAGCGAATTTTGCAACTAACTGATATTCAATCAAGATTGGTTAAGCGAGCTATCGCAGAATATCACATTATCGTTCTCATAATCTGGAGGTCCCTGGTTCAAGCCCAGGCTGGTCCACAAAGAAAACAAGCGTTAATTGCAAGAAATCAAGCAGTTAACGCTTTTCTTTTTGTCCTTCACTATGAGTTGGGATAGGCTCAAATCAATAGAATTACATATCTTTTGCAGCATTTGTTTACCGCTTGTTTACCGATAAACAAAAGGATTAATATGCTGACAATCAACGCAGAAATCAAGAAAGACGGACTACGGTCTAATGGTACTTACAACGTAAAGCTAAGATTCACACTCGACAGAAAAATGAGACGGCTGGCAACAAGTCTATTCGTCACAAGTAAAGACCTAACTAAAGAACTGAAAATCAAGCAAAATTCACCTATTAAAAAAGAGGTAGATTTTCTTATTCGCAGTTATCAAGAGAAATGTACCAAACTGCAAGTTGAATTAAACCACTACACCATTGATGAAGTAATGGACTACTTGAATGATGAACATCAGAAGCAACAAACCATTGACTTTATAAAGTTCAGTCGTGAGTGGATAGCCTCAACAACTATCAAAGGCGCACCTAACTACACCACTGCCATAAATGCTTTAGTCCGTTTCATAGGTAAAGAGGAATTAGATGTAAATCTGATTACAACCATTTTTTTAGAGAACTTCAAAGCGTTTCTGAATAAAGAGCGTGAAGTACGAATGAAGAAACTGATTCAGCAGGGTAAGCGTGTGCCCTCTAATCGGTCTTTATCTCTTTATTTGGTAAGCATAAAGAAACTATTTAAAGAAGCGCAAAAGAAGTATAACAAGAGAGAGAATAATCTCATACTGATACCTAACAACCCATTTATAGACTTTGAGATACCCAAGCAGGAAGCAACAAGAAAGAGAGCTATTCCGGCAGATATTATAAAGAAGGTATGGAAGCTACCCTATAAAGATATGAAGAAAGGCTACAAGTCCACTTGCCGCTATAATTTGGCAAAAGATTGCTTTATTCTATCATTCTGTCTGATGGGCATTAACTCAGCCGATTTATATAATGCTACAGAAATGGCGAACAATACCATTACTTATAATCGTACCAAGACGAAAGACCGTAGATTGGATAATGCTCAAATGAAAGTGGATATACCTAAAATCGCATTACCACTTATAGAGAAGTACAGAGATAAAAGTGGTAAACGCTTATTTAATTTTTACCAATACTATGCAGACGAAAAAGGTTTCAATAAGGCTATCAACTACGGCTTAAAAGAAATTGGTACAATATTAGGAGTAGATGATTTGGAATACTACGCAGCCCGCCATAGTTGGGCTACCATTGCGCTTAATAAAGTTGGCATTGATAAATATATAGTCCACGCAGCACTGAACCATATAGATGATTCTATGAAAGTGACAGATATTTATATTGAACGGGACTTCGTAAATGAGAACAAGGCTAATGCAAAAGTTGTGAAATATGTATTTGGTAAATGAATATCGTTTGCCATTATGCAGAACCTACTATAACAAAAAGAAGTCTGTAATCCGGCAAAGATTGCAGACTTTTCTTTTATTTTGCAGTATAACTAATATGAATGACTTATGTATCAAATAGAAGAACTGCCCGATTTAAAAGTGGCTTGGCATGAAAGCTACAAATGTCTAAATGAACCACTATTAGAATATGTATGGGAAGTAGCCAATCACTTCCTGCCCGATTATGCGGAAACAGATACGGGAATGATACCCGTAGAATCTTCCGCGCCTGCCATATTCGCCAACAGATATGCGGAAAGAAACTTATCCGTTGAAGAAAGATACGAGAGAAGCAAAGAAATGAAAACATTCAAAGGAACTTTGGAAGAATACAAGAAACGGGAATACAGAAAGCTGGATGATTCTTTCAAAGAGAAGTTCCTGACTAATGAAGATTTACAGAATACCATTGAAGCGTATAAGTTGGACGTTAGCAAGTTTTGGTATCTACTTCTGTTCGTATATGACTTTATAGAGGATATTGGCACAAACGCACCTACATTGAACAAGTCCGTATTAGAAGACTTTAGCCATTTTCATGCTACCCTATTGGAAGCTACCAGTATCACCTTAAAGAAGAACAACAAGAAAAGCTATATTGTTGAAAGGGAGGACACAATCAGAATCATTCAAGCAGCCTTGCAGCATTTTGTCAATACATACAGTGATATTATACATAGTGAGCAAGATAGAGAAACCATGATTAAACAATTAAAGGACATAGGCTTGGAGGGCTTTATCAGAAATGACTTATCGTCAAAAATCAGCTTTACAGACAAGTCCAGTCTTGACATATCCTATAAGAAGTGGAAGTTTACGGATATGTTTCTGTTCTTCATTGAAAGAAGAAAGGCTACCACCATACCCAATAAAAAGGTAAAGGTATCTAAAGACAAGATGATGCTTGTTTCAAGGCTTATCTATACAGTGGGCTATGATGGCAAAAGATATAATGAAGAATACGATTCCGAGGGCAACAAGAACAGAATGTTATCCAATCTCCTAAGGAGATACAAGAACGAGAAATTTCCGTCTGTTATAGTTAATAACTACATGGTAGTTTCCTAAAACACACATATAAAACCATAGCAGGAATGCGTACTGAAAGGCTTATTCTTTTCGGTACGCATTTTTTTTGCGTACTGAAATAGGCACGTTTTCTACACACATGGGCATTCGGTAGATTCCTTTGCCACCCCTAAATTCCTGCCTAATTTTGCAACGTCAAAAGGACGAGAGGACATTGAAAAGTTAAACGGAAATGATTCATTCCATTCAGCATATTAAGGAAGTTCACTCCGAAGAATAGTAAGGGAGAATTAAGGTCATTACCGATAACCAAGTAAACAAATCTCTGAATTTTGACAACAACAATCAAAGACAGTAAGGCGCCAAAGTCAATGATTGCATTAATCAACATGTTTTATATTTAAAGTATTAATTTTTATGGCTAATTTTAATTATTCCATTAATGCTGAAAGTGCAGTAAAAGAGTATGATAACCAAGGCGCATACAACACCTTGCAGGAAATGATGAAGCGTAAGGAACAACTGACAGTGAAGTTCTACGGTGGCAAAGACAATATACCTTGCGCATGGATAGAATCCGCTCACGTGGCAGGATTCAAATACCAACTGAAAAGCGCATCCTATCAAGGTTTATTGGACTACTTGTTCAAAGGCAAAGAGATAGACTTCGATACAAACCCGAAAGAAGCGGATGTTTTGAATGAGAACGAGGACTTTCAGTTTAAAATACTGACAAAGATGATTGAAGCAGGCAAGGCAATCCAATATGTTCCATTGTTCAGAGAACATCCCGACTATATCAGTGCGATTCTTCCTTGCTTCAAAGGAAAGATAATGTTCAGAATAAAACGAACGGAAGAAACATTGAGTTATTTACGTGAAAACAAACAGATTATCTAACCAACTAATTACAAGGGGGAAACTCCCCCTTGTTTTCAAACCATTTAATATAAAAAAGATGAAGAACAAAGAAATAACAGCCAGCAAGAAAGCAAATGGCAAAATCCAATACTTGACAGAGATACTGCCCGAAATACCCACCAACACCATATTATATAAGAAACTTACGGGACTTGGTGCTACTTATGGAGAATTGAAAGCAAACCGCAATTCAATCATTATCGAACCGAATAAGCCTGTTATCAGTGGAAAATGCAAAGACCCGAAACACAAAGACGACAACTTGTTCGGAGTTTATGAAGGTGTATATGCTGACAATATAATGGCATATATAGAACGAAGCATTAAACAGAACAAACATTTTAAGATTCTAACTACTCCCGAAAGTTTCCACAAGGTGCAGGAAGCGTTTGAAGAAATGGATATGGATATACGCTATAACAGCTTTCTATTATTCGATGAGTGCCATAAGATAGTCAAAGATTCAGGTTTCCGTCCCGACATAGCACTGCCTATGGACTTGTTTTTTGAATGTGAAAACAAGGCATTGGTATCTGCCACTCCCATAGAGTTTACAGACCCACGTTTTGAACAGCAGAAATTTCAGACCATTACCATCAAACCCACATTCGACTATGTAAAAAACATTAATCTCCATGCTACCAACAATCTGTTGCAGGCAGTAAAAGAAGTGTTCGCAGGTCTGAAAGCAATTGCTTCATATTCTGTAATTCTACAGATACCATCCATTCACTGATGCAGCAACTTGGCTTGTTGGATGAATCCGCAGTATTCTGTTCCGAAAAGAGTGTGGAAAAGTTGAAAGGCTTGAAGTTTGACAATGTTTCCGATATATGGGACAAGGACATAATGAAGTGTTACAACTGGCTCACCTCACGTTTTTATAATGCGGTGGATATTGAACTTGAAGAGAAGCCTACCATATTATTACTGACAGACTGTTATTTTGCGGACTATACCGCATTCGACCCGAATACGGACACGATTCAATGCGTGGGAAGATTCAGAAATGGTGTGTCCTCTATCCACCATATCAGCAATACCAACCGCAATTTCATGGTGAGAAGCAAGGAGGAACTGAAAGGACGCATCTCATGTTGGAAAGACGTGTACGATATGTTACAGAACCATTATGACTATGCGACCACCCTTTCCGCAAAAGACGCATACAGTGCTGTTCTTGTCAGTCTGCCCTATGCGGAGATGCTGGACGAGAAAGGAAGAACCAGATATTTCAAGATAGACAACTACATCAATACTGAATTGGTGAAAGGATATTATAATTGTCCCGATAATCTGTATGAAGCATACAAGAATTGCGACGCTTTTACAATCAATCATTATAGTTTCTTGGATTATAAGCTCGGTGATTATGAAAAATTGCAGCGTACCAATAAATCAATCTCAATTAAAGAGAAACGCAAAATAATGGTGCAACAGCTTGAATTGCTTGGTGAGTGCCAAACGGAAATGGAATACCAGTTCAAAAGGGACTTGGAGAAAGCGGACAGTTTTATTGTGGAAGCATACGATAAAATTGGAAAAGACAAAATAGAACATTTGAAATACAACCGCAAGAAAATTAAAGAAGCTATGGTTCTTACTGACTACCACAAGAAAGCAACCGGAACAGAGGTACTTAAACTTATAGCTAATTCGTTTGAGGCAGGACAATGGTATTCTGCCAAATATATAAAAGAAGAATTAACCCGAATATTTAATCTTGTTGGCTTACAACCCAAAGAGGCGGTAACATCGCATACTATCAATAAGTTTTTTCATGCGGTGCAAAGTCAGAGAAAAAAAGCCAAAGGCTATCAACTCATTAAGTCGAGAAGTATATGAACGGCGACTTTTTTATAGGAGTAATTTCTTTATATACCCTGTTCAAAAAAGGTCGCCACACCTATCTAATTGAATCGTATTTCTCACTAATACAAAATTATAGGAGATTCCCAATTCGTGTTTCTCCTATAATATTGAAAAACAGTTTCTTTTCTTTCTGACTAATGATTGAGCTTATTTCATTTGGAACTTGCTGAAAATCTGAATAGAATAGTATATCACAAAATACTCAATCCCAAACTCAAAAAGAGAGAATCTCGAAAATCAGATTCTAATTCTCAAAAAGACAGTGTTCATTTTAGGGGGTGCGGAGTGTTCATCTTAGGTGGGTCGCTTATAAATACCTATATATAAACACCTACCTACCCGATTTTTCAAATCGGGACAGATTGGTTAATTCTCAAAATCTTATATTTAATAACTATGATTATTCATTTACCTACAGGACTGACATTTACAAATCAGAAAGAAGCGAAAAGCTACTTCGGAAACCACCATTACAGAAGATTGGTAAGGAAAGGAGATATTTATTTTACTAACTATAATAAATCGGTTGCTAATGACCTCATACAGAAAGATAACATCTAATATCGCAGGAAAACTTAGTCTGCTGGAAACATATCTGTTCTATTGCTTGGCTCTATGCTCCGATTGCTATACGATGGAATCATATATCAAACAAGATAACCTGACTAATTTCTATGGAATTAAAAAGACAGACCAGATAAGGGAATGGCTGCACAAGTTTGAATCCCTCGGATTGATAAGCATAAACAAGTCCGATATTTACGGACAATATGGAAAATTCAACAGATGCAGCTACCAATTAGATACAGAACATTATGTTCTCATAACTAATAAGCTATATGACGAACCGATAAGCAAGGAACTGAAAGGCTTTCTTATCCTGCTGAAATGCAAATGCTTGAACGGAACCAACACTACTCTTTACAGCCAAAACAGATTAGCGGAAGAACTTGGCTTAGCCAAAGGAACAGTATCGAAATACATTAATGAAGCCGAAGAGAAAGGCTATGTAAAGAGAAATAAGAAAGGAATACACCTGCTTAGAGAGGATATATTTCTGAAAACTTCTGAAAGTCAATTAGCTATAATCAAAAATATATATCCCGAAATAATCACCGATGAAGACCTTGCAAGAGGTTACGTTGTTTAATATATCGCCAAGCCGTAAGTGACCCTTGCGGCTTTTATTTTGGCGCAGAACCACAGTCGCACATTTTCCCCGATTCCGATTTTCCGAATACTTCCACGTTAGGAAGAGTTATATAGCACCTACTTTATAATATGCCACATACAGCTAATGACATTAAAAAGACTACCTAATCAAGGAATCACCTATATTCAGTTTTGCTAAAAGTCAAGAGAGCAAATATTATAAGGTACTTTATACAGAAAGCCCCCCTCCCCATTCAATCAGTAACCTTAAATATATAAGAGTGCCTGCCTTACGAGTTCACAACCCACTTAGTCCCCCTCTGTATATTGATATAAAAAAGAATTATTAATCATTTAAACTTTTATCAATATGAATAATTTAGTTATCATGCCAACAGAGAACAGAGAGAGAATGAATTTAGGTGAGTTTGCAGACGAAGCAACCATTGTTGAAGAAACTGCAACGCCTAAAAGGGTAAATCATTTCATTGAGGCAAACACCCAAGAAGCCACCTTGCAACATTTGAAAAATGACTGCATTACTCCCGTTTTTGCCAAAGACAATGAGCTTACAGTAAACCATGCTGCATTTATTGAAACAGTTTGGGAAGCTGCGAACTCCTACTACAATGGTGAGACTATTGGAACGCCCGATATTCGTGTTAGTCATGTTATTAAGGGTCGCACGCCTGATGCAATTCATAAGCCAGCCAATCAGTTATTGGAATCAGACAAAACAATATACTATGAGAGGGCAGCTTTCAGCATTGACATTCCAACTGTTTATGAAACGATTGAGGGTAACAAGCTGAATCTTTCGATAGTAGGAGTTAGAGCCTATAATCAAATGAACTTATACAGCAAGAAAGTTCCAGAGTTGTTTAGATTGGCTATTGGCTTTAAGAACCAAGTATGCTGCAATATGTGCATCTTTACAGATGGCTACAAGGATGATTTAAGAGTGAGCAATACAAATGAACTTTACCGTTCTGCCTTGAAACTGTTCAACAACTACAATCCTGCCAAACATCTGCATTTGATGCAACAGTTGGGTAATACTTCAATGAGTGAGCATCAATTTACTACTCTATTGGGTAAGGCAAGACTTTACCAATGCTTGCCAACAGGCTACCAAAAGAGACTGCCAAGAATGTTATTAACTGATACACAGATTAACAGTGTTGCAAAAGCCTACATTAATGATGAGAACTTTGGCAGCTTTGGAAATGACTTGAATATGTGGAAGTTCTACAACCTATTAACGGGTGCAAATAAGAGTAGTTATATAGATTCATTCTTAGACCGCTCTTTAAATGCTACTGAAATGGCAGTTGGAATTAATGCAGCCTTGCATGGGGATGAGCATTACAAATGGTTTATTGACTAACTAATGAGAGGACATCTATTTATTAGGTGTCCTTTCTTTTTTATTCACTTAAAAATACTACAAAATGGAAGATAATGGAAAATTGATACTATGGGGAACATTGGTAGTTCTCCTACTGATAATAATTGGTATTATCAATCCTTTTTTACTGATACTGATTATTACTATCTTTACTTATCTGCAATCTTAGTTACACTTTTTAATAGGAGTGAAAGTAATTTGAGAATCAGACTATTACAAAATGATTCCCGAATTTACTTTCACTTTCATAGTTAAACCTACAAAATTGAAACGATATGAGTTTGAAGAACAGTTATACAACAAGTGACTGCCTACAGTGGGACAGTGCTACAAACTTGGTGAGAAAATTATATCGAGATAAGAACTATAGGATAAGCCTGCTTGTTGGGTGTGGCATATTTTTTGGTTTACGCATCTCTGACCTATTGCAACTTACTTGGGAAATGCTTTTGAGTAATGATGCAAAGTTTACCATTACTGAAAAGAAAACAAGCAAACGTAGGGAAGTGAGAATTAATAAGGAGTTTCAGAAACATATCAAAGATTGTTATACCGCTTTGAATATTCAAAACTTGAATGAGTTCTGTTTTTTATCGGGAAAAGGCAGGAACAAGGTCTATTCTATCCAATGGATAAACATTGTACTTAAAGAGCTGAAAAGCAAGTACAATTTAAAGATAGACCATTTTTCCACTCATTCACTTAGAAAGACTTTTGGCAGGAAAGTGTTTGAATCCTCTGAAAATGCTGAACTGGCTTTAGTTAAACTGATGGAATTATTTAATCATTCAAGTGTAACCATTACTAAGAGATACTTGGGACTTAGACAAGAAGAACTGTTAAATACTTATGACTGTTTGAGTTTCTAATCAGTGGGACAAAGTTTGAAATTTCTGTTGTTATCATACCATTTTCAGAAATAGAGAATTTTGTCCCGTTCTCTAATATACAGTAACTTTCAAAAAATGCAATGTAAGAGAAACTGTAAATAATGGATATATATAAATCTGATGGGACATGATTCCAAGCCAAACAGATTGCGATAACGTAATTAATTCCGCACTGGTGCAAGCGTAAGAAAATTATCTTTTTAAAAAGGCATGATACGGCTTGTAGCTTATAGTATGTTGATTTTTCAGAATTATTTATAAGTTATAAACAGCCGTACTAATCTGCAATATCAGAAAAACAGCTATAATGTTTATAACTGATAGTAGGTATGAGTTTTAAAAATTATCGTCTTATATACCCACTTCAAATTTTCATACCGCTATGAAACTATACAGATTAGATATTGATTTTACTGATTACTTAGTTAGACTGTAAACCTTTATACCTTATATATAATAGAAGATATTCATTTTTCAATCCGTAGAATCTACGGGTACTTTTTTCGGGAAGAAATCTTCTTATAGTCCCCATTCAAAAAAAGTACCTGCTTATGGAGTTATGAAGAAAAGAAGCTGATACCACCTAATTACTTACTACAGATATGTTTTGGAACACTTAGAACTGCATTTATCAGCGTTTTATCTTTAGCTATTCAAAACCTTTCGCTAACTTTGCAGCAATTTCAGAGGTCTTAATGCGTTAAGGCACTGAAAGGACATATTTAACGAAAGGTGTTATTGAAATTATCTTCTGTTTCTTAGATTCTCGCAAAATTTAAAAACGGTACGAAGATGATAGCAATAGCACCACACCATTTGATATATACCTACCTTATATGAACTTATAAGGCTTTTAGATATTGTCAAAACTGGTGTGGGTTGCTATTGTTTTATCCGTACCAAAGGCAATGCGAGAAGCCCAAGAAACAGGATAAAGCAAATATGTACCCACACCTTTTCTATTTAATATAACTGCTTTTTAAGGGTACTGAAAAGCACAAATAGAAATAGAGATGAAAACGTTTAGATTAATTGGAATGGCTTTATTAGCCGTAGTAATGTGTGTGAATTTTGCTTCTTGCAGTGATGATGAAGATGAGAATAATGATGGAGGCACCGTTGTATCTGGCAAGTTATTACGTTCAATGTCAGAAGATGATAACAATAATTATCTATTTAGTTATAATGAAAAAAAGCAATTAATATCTGCTACTCTTGGTGGAGATAAAATTAATGTCAAATGGTCTGATTCTGATATTATTGTGGAAACTATAAGTACAGGTTTTAAAGAAGAACCAGCAAATTTTATAATTAAAAACGGTATTATAACTTCTACTGTTTGGGATAAAGAAACAGAAACTTTAACCTATGACAATAACAAACATCTGATAAAAATAAGTGGAGACAAAACTTGTATGTGGTCTTGGGGAAATGACAATATCAGCAAGTTTAGCTATTATGATGGAAGAGAAACAATCACATGCACTTGCACATATTATGCAGATAAAGAAAATAAGCATTCAACCATTGATATTAATGCTTTAAGACTTTACCATATATGCGGTATAGAATATGCAGACCTTTTACTTATGGCTCATCCTAATCTTTTGGGAACGACCAACAAGAATTTATTGAAAAGCGTAACAAGTAGTGATGGCTGGACTGAAAACTACTCTTATGAAATTGATAAAGAGGGATACCCAACTAAAATAATAGTAACAGAAACAAACGAATATGGCAGTAGTTATAATGATACTTACACATTAATATGGCAATAATCAGCTACTTTTAGTTAGTCCTTTTTTTAATTTTATATCAGAAAAACAGAGATGAAAACATTCAGATTAATTGGAATAGCTATCATGGCAATTCTTATCAGTGTAAATTTTGCTTCTTGCAGTAGTGATGATGATGAAGAAGAAACAAACAGTGAATACAAAGCACTTTTGGGCAGTTGGCAAATGAGTGAACAAGACGGTGATATTTTAGTTACAAGTTCTTTTATTTTCAACTCAAACGGGACTTATAGCTTCACTTATGCAGAAAATGGCGATAGTGATGAAGTTTATACGGGTAAGTTTACCTATGATGCTAATTCTCATAAAATAACCCGTTATGAAGGTAATTCTAATATAATATATGAAGAATACTTTATTGCAGAGGTTAATTCAACCACATTAAGGCTACAGAAATGGTCTTGGCATGAAAATAATAGAAATATCTATTGGACTTATACCAAGAAATAAGTAACAAATAAAAATAGCAAAAGCCAACCTACCCATTATAAACAAATGGATAAGTTGGCTTTTTCAGTTCTGAACAAATTATTAACGCTTTCTCCTTTTGAACTTCATGGATGGGGTAAGTCCATACGCACTTTCAGGAAAATATGTGCGGAGAAATTTATCACTTGCTAATCTATAAGTGGTAATAGTGTGCGTTTCCATATAATCGGGGATAAGGCATACCCTTGCATCTTTTTTCATTGAATCTTTCATAGCTATAAAATTTTGAGTTTCACATATACAACTGTATTCAGAATCATACGAAAGTCAAAATCGAAAACAAACAAAAATAGAATAAGAGCCTTAACCATGCAGAAATATTTTTTATGCCATATACTGAAATTTTATCCGTACATTCTATTTACATTATACAGAGTTGGTTACCTTTGCACCACGAAAGATTAAATCAATGGAACAATTACAAGTAATTCAAAGCAAGATATATGAAATCAGAGGTCAGAAAGTAATGCTCGACCGTGATTTGGCGGAAATGTACGGAGTGCAAACAAAAGTATTGAATCAAGCCGTAAAACGCAATATAGACCGTTTTCCCGAAGATTTTATGTTTCAACTGACAAGTGAGGAAACACAAAATTGGAGGTCACAATTTGTGACTTCCAATTCCATCAAGATGGGAATTAGGCGCAACCCTTATGCGTTCACAGAATTAGGAGTAGCTATGTTAAGTAGCGTGCTGAACTCCAAAACTGCCATTCAAATCAATATGGGCATTATGCGTGCTTTTGTCGCTGTTCGCCAAATGATTACATTGCCTAAGACAGACCAACTAACAGAGTTGCAGAATGAAGTAAAAGAGTTGAAAGACTACATAGAAGAAGTGTTCGCTGATTACAACGATATTAATGATGATACACGGATGCAGTTGGAACTTATCAATCAGACATTGGCAGAACTACAAGCCAAGAAGAAATTGGAAGAAAAGCCACGCAGAAGAATCGGATTTATACAGCATGATGAATAATCTGATTCTGCCAAGCGCAAGATTATAGAAAACCTGTAATACTTCCACGTAGGTAAAAAAGAGTTTGAAACATACCTAACTATTAGGAAGAATCATTGCATAGTAGCATAATATTGACTAACTTTGCAACAAGAACAATTGTTTACCGCTGGTTTACCGATACGTTCTTAATAGAGTTCATTAATAGGTTTACGAACGCTTAAAAGGTCTTGTAGCTCAGTTGGTTACACACGATAAATCCGCAGGATTTGTCGTGCTCGGCAACAGACTCATAATCTGGAGGTCCCTGGTTCAAGCCCAGGCTGGTCCACGAAGAAAACAAGCGTTAATTGCATGAAATCAAGCAGTTAACGCTTTTCTTTTTGTCCCTCACTATGAGTTGGGATAGGCTCAAATCAATAGAAAGTTGGCAGAACGTACAATGTTAAGTTTGATATTTTTGGGAGACACACCTAAAAACACAAAAGCCAACTAACTAGCAATAAATAAGTTGACTAATTCTATAACATTTTCCGAATATCCCTATTTAAAAGAATAAACCAAAATCTAATAAAATAAAGTTCATCTCTCAAGTGATTATTTAACCAGTATTTCATATTTTTGCAGATAAATTTCTGAATCTTTTACGACAAACATGAAAACATTTTTGAATATTAAGAGAATTTTTCTTTTTGTTATCCTTATCATTAGTAGCACCATAAGTAGGTGTCAGATTTATAAATACATAGGATTGGAAGATGGTCTGAACAATCAAAAAATATATCATATCCAGAAAGACCGACGAGGCTATATGTGGTTTCTGACCCAAGAAGGAGTAGACCGTTATGATGGAAAACAAATCAAACACTACAACTTTTCAGATGACAACATGAAGCTGGATTCACGTATTGCCTTGAACTGGTTCTATATGGACAATGAGGATATTTTATGGGTTATCGGTCAGAAAGGGCGTATTTTCAAATACGATTCGCAGCATGATAAATTCGAACTGGTTTACATACATCCGGAGTTAATCAGAAATAAGTCACAAGCATTTCTAAATTACGGCTATTTGGATAAGAATGACAGAATCTGGTTATGTTCTAAAGATAGCATCGTATGGTATGATACTCGGACTGGAACCGCTTCACATATAGCGACACCGGTTAACAGCGAAATAACCGTCATTGAGCAAACGGACGGCAACCATTTCTTTATCGGTACGGGAAACGGACTGTTTCGTACCCAGACAGAAAGAGAAACACTGAAGCTGATACCCGACGAAGTGGCAGAAAGTATCGGTACACCTGTGCATGAGCTCTATTATCATACAGTTTCAAAACAGTTATTCATAGGAAACTATAAAGAAGGAATACTTGTGTATGACATAGGAGGAAAAGGAAACATTATCCCCTGCCAATCCCCCAATAATGTAGAGTTCAACCAGATTGTCGCTTTGAACGACCATGAGCTTCTGATTGCCACAGGTGGAAAAGGTGTATATAAGCTAGACTTGAATACATACATGAGCGAACCCTACATAACGGCCGATTACAGCAGTTATAACGGGATGAACGGAAACAACATCAATGACATTTATGTGGATGAAGAGCAACGAATTTGGCTTGCCAATTACCCTACTGGCATCACCATCCGTAACAACCGTTATGGGAGTTACGACCTGATAAAGCATTCTATTGGCAACAGCCACTCACTGGTAAACAACCAAGTTCATGATATAATGGAAGACAGTGACGGTGACCTTTGGTTTGCAACCAGCAACGGTATCAGCCTCTATCAGACTGATATAAAAGAGTGGCATTCCTTCTTCAGTTCCTTTGATTCGGTACCGGATGACGAGAATCACATTTTTTTGACGCTATGTGAAGCCTCCCCCGGCGTGATATGGGCCGGAGGATTTACATCCGACATCTACAAGATAGAAAAGAAGAAAGGATTCAAGGTAAGTTACCTTTCTCCTGCTACCATTGCAGGAATACGTCCTGACCAATATATATTCGACATCAAGAAAGATTCGGACGGCGATATCTGGTCCGGTGGATATTATCACTTGAAATGTATCAATCTAGAGACTAAAATATACGTTTATATCCGGGAGTAAGCTCCATCACCACCATTCAGGAAAAAGATGCCCAACAAATGTGGATTGGCACACAAATGGGACTCTACCAGCTTGACAAGAAATCCGGAGATTACCGGTATGTAGACTTGCCCGTCGAATCTCCCTATATATGCGCGTTATACCAGAGAGACGATAGTATCCTATACATAGGTACCCGCGGGTCTGGACTGCTTGTATATAACCTCTACAAAGAGAAGTTCATCCATCAATATCGTACAGATAATTGTGCGCTGATTTCCAACAACATCTACACCATTATTCCCCGTCAGGACGGAAACCTGCTCATGGGGACAGAAGACGGGATTACCATTTATTCACCCAAAGGACACTTCTTCCGCAATTGGACACGGGAACAAGGATTGATGAGTGTCAACTTCAATGCCGGCTCTGCTACCACCTACGGCAAAAACTCACTTGTTTTTGGCGGCAACGACGGTGCGGTCAGGTTTCCGATAGATATACAGATACCGGAACCACATTACTCACGTCTGTTACTGCGCGATTTCATGATAGCCTACCATCCCGTTTACCCAGGCGATGACGGTTCTCCGCTGCAAAAAGATATTGACGAGACCGACCGACTGGAACTGGCCTACGAGCAAAACACTTTTTCACTGAATGTTGCCTCCATTAATTACGATTATCCTTCCAACATTCTTTTTTCATGGAAAATTGACGGTTTTCATAAAGAGTGGAGCCGTCCGAGTCAGGATAACCGGATTATTGTAAGGAATCTGCCTCCCGGCAGTTATACGTTACAGATTCGTGCCATATCCAATGAGGAAAAATACAAGACCTATGAAACAAGAAACATACAGATTGTCATAACGCCTCCGGCATGGGCCAGTGTTTGGGCTATGATTGGATATGCAATACTGCTGGTACTGGTTACGGGCATCATATTCCGTATCATAATGCTACACAAACAGAAGAAAATTTCGGATGAGAAAACGCGGTTTTTCATTAATACAGCCCACGACATACGTACTCCGCTTACATTGATAAAAGCCCCATTGGAAGAAGTTGTAGAAAACCAAATGGTAACAGAACAAGCGTTGCCGCATATGAATATGGCTCTCAAAAATGTAAACAACCTGCTCCAGCTGACAACCAACCTGATAAATTTTGAACGGATAGATGTCTACTCTTCCACCCTTTATGTTTCTGAATACGAACTGAACTCCTATATGAACAATGTTTGCGCCACATTCCGCAAATATGCCGAGATGAAACACGTCAGGTTTGTTTATGAAAGCAATTTTGACTATCTGAATGTGTGGTTTGACAGTGACAAGATGGGATCTATTTTGAAGAATATCCTATCAAATGCATTGAAGTATACACCTGAAGGTGGCAATGTATGCATTTATGCCTGCGAAGGAGAAAACTCCTGGAGTATTGAGGTGAAAGATACTGGAATAGGCATTCCCTCATGTGAACAGAAAAAATTGTTCAGAAATTATTTTCGAGGAAGTAATGTCATTAATCTGAAAGTAACAGGCAGTGGAATCGGGTTGATGCTGGTATACAAACTGGTCAGATTACATAAAGGCAAGATTCAGATTCAGAGTACCGAACATCAAGGTACTTGCGTACAGGTTACTTTCCCGAAAGGGAACAGCCATCTCCATAAAGCAAAATTCCTCTCTCCCCAAGCACCGGATAGATATTCGGAAGCTATCATGCCTCATGACACTTCAGAGCTATCGGCATCCATGGAAATATCCCAAACAAACAACTCTTTACAGCGTATTTTGATAGTGGAAGACAATGATGATTTACGCAATTATCTTGTTAACATGTTCAAAACGGGCTATAATGTTCAATCTTGTCCCAATGGAAAGGAAGCACTTGTTATAATGCGAGAATTCAATCCAGCTATTATCATATCCGACATAATGATGCCCGAGATGGGCGGAGATGAATTCTGTTCGGTTATAAAAAACGACCTTGAGATGTCTCATATTCCTATCATCTTGCTGACCGCGCTAGGGGATGAAAAGAATATGCTCGAAGGGCTGGAAATCGGAGCAGATGCCTACATCACTAAACCCTTCAGTGTGGGAATACTCAAGGCAACGGTTAAGAACATACTTGCAAATCGTGCTTTACTCCGTCAGGTTTATAACAGCATCGAAGATAAAGAACAAAATCTTCCAACCAATTGCACCAATAACCTGGACTGGAAATTCATAGCCTCTGTCAAAGAATGTATAAAGAACAATATGGAAAATGCGGACTTCAATGTGGACATGCTCAGCAGCCTGCATCACATGAGTCGTACAAGCTTCTTCAATAAATTAAAAGCATTGACCGGTTATGCTCCAGCCGATTATATCCGGATGATACGTTTGCAACACGCCGCACAATTATTGAAACAAAACAAATATACAATAACAGAGATTGCCGACATGGTTGGATTTTCGGATGCAAAATACTTCCGCGAAGTATTCAAGAAATATTATAATGTAAGTCCAAGCAAATTCAACAAACAACAGGAAGAACCCGTTGATGGAACCAATTCATCGCCGCAGTAGAGCGGCACAATGATATGATGTGCCGGCAACTTACTGAAATCAGAGCAAAATTTTGCAGGTTGCCACGGCCCGTTTTCCTTGATTCCGTCAAGGGGTTCAACTACTGACTCGTATGATTATCAGATATCTACCCTCTCCTGTGTTTTTCTGCCACCATAAGCACCGGCAACGCAGCACAATACGGCTCCCAGCAAAATAGCGAAAAACGAAATCAAAGCCGAGCGGGCTGCGGCATCTGTTGCCTTATCGGCAGCCACCAATGTCTTATGCTTAATCTCTTCCCATTCCTGTGCGGCTTCCTGTAGATTTGCCTGCAATTTGCCAATCTGTTCTTTAGCTTCCTTGCGTGCATCTTCCAACAAGTTCATATATTGTTCTATCGCCTTGTCCGCTTCCGCTTTGGACATATCGGTATTGTTGGCCATGGCTTTGGCCAAGTCGTTCCGGTCAATACTTTTGCCTAAATCCTCCACACGCTGTTCCAGGCGGTCTAGAAAACCGGCAATCGTTTTATCCGCTTCCTGCGGAGAACGGGCAATTTTTTTCACGGACTTGGTCAAGTCATCCTTCACAACTGCCAGCTGTTTCTGCAAATAATCCGGCTGAAGTTCGGGCACATCGCTCTTTACCAATGCAGTACGGATATTCTGAGATATGTTTCCTTCTTTCATGGAGGCGTTAAAATCTATCTTGCCGAACAGTTCCTCCGCTTCCTCAGACAATGCGGAAACCCCGTTGCCCACAACGCTGCCTGCTCCCGACAAAACGCTGCCCGTAACGGACGAAACCGCTCCGAGTGCATTTGCCGTCACTTTTGCAGCACCGGCAGCCAGGAAGATTCCCAGTACCACGGCAACAATCAGAGTAGTAGCCCAAACCAAAAAGCCATGGATAATTCCATCCATACCGGCCAGTTTTCCGGCAACAAAGCCACCCGCCGCCATACCGACAATCAGAATGACTGCAGAACCAATCCCCACAGCAGTGCCTATGCCCGCAGCAGGATGATCGGACAACGGGTCAAACATAAACAATCCGATACTCGAATTCAGGATAGACAATAAAACAGAGATTGCCAATACAGTCATGACACCTCCCAAAACACTACCCCAGGACACTCTGCCCTTCAATTCCGCTAAACTTAATCTTTTCATAATCGCTAGGTTTTAGTTAATACTATATTCAATATTCAGAGAAAAGAACAGTGTTGAAAGAGTTTTTGTTTGATTATCACCTGTCGGCATCATGAATATTTGTATAAAAAAACATAAATGGAGGTTCTTTACAAGGGTCAGAGAAATTATCACTTCGCGCCTTCAGGAGTTAACGAAGCTAGAGCCGACACTCTTTCGTATGTATTCACAGAAGTATCGGCTTTTCCGGTGAGACCGGTTTTAGCTGATAGCGCAACTGACTATGATTCAACAGACAAGCACTGCAAAGATGATGCAAGCAAATTACAGCGATACTGCAACCCTATTTGCAGCAGCAGTGCAACAAGTTTGCAGCAGCAGTGCAACAAGCTTGCAGCAGCAGTGCAACAAGCTTGCAGTAGCAGTGCAACAAGCTTGCAGTAACCATGCAGTCAGTTATCCATTTATTCTATCCTCTTTCCAGTCCGGTTCCATCTCACGGCGCCGGTGGCCATGTCTTCCGACTTCCATATCATCACCGCACGTCCCACGATAAAAGGCTCGGGAAGCAGCCCCCAGTAACGGGAGTCCTGCGAGTTCTCCGCCTTGTCGCCCGCCACGAAGTAGTAGTTCTCCAGGAAGCGGTATTCCCGTATCAGGCTGTCGCCCAGATAGGCGCGGCCGTCCGCATCCATGCGCAATTTCTTTTTCTGCTCCCAGCCCACAGGTTGCCGGTAGAGCAACCACGACGCGGAATCCATCTCCACCACCTGCCCCTTGGCGGGAACAGGCAGCGGCCCGAACTCCTTCACCGTCCAGCCCCAATCCTTGTTCCAGGGGAAGGTCTCCATCTGCACGCCCGCGACGCCGCTGTCGGGCAACAGGGCCATCGCTTCCTGGGAAGGCAAGTAGCCCACGTTCCCCTCATGGCCGGCTATCCGGTAGCGCCCGTTTCTTATCTCCAGCGTGTCGCCCGGCACCGCCACGCAACGCTTCACGTAGTAGCGCATCACGTCGAAGGCAATACTGTCCCAACTGCCCGGCCGATAGGGGAAGTTGAATACCAACACGTCGTCCCTCCGGTACCTCCTCCAGCCCGGCACACGGTATATCTCCACATCCTTCCCCTCCAAGGCGCCGGAGAGGTCGAACAGGCGCGCGCCGCCCGAACACTTGTCCACCAGGATATAGTCACCAGGCAACAGGGCGGGCGACATCGAGTCGCTGGGAATCCTGAAGGAGACCACGGCAAACACATGCAATACACAATAGCCCGCGGCAAGCAGGCAAAGGTAAAAAGCGGCGTTCGTCAGCCTGCCAAGCCACCTTACCATAATCCTCTTCGTTTCCTTCCCGTCCATCCTTTCCTACCTTATCAGGTCCATGGTTATCACACTGTCGTTTTCCAGATAGAACACACGCTGGTTGACGATGCGGTCGGGCACGGTGAACCACAGCAGCGCATTCTCCGGGATATTCGTATAGCTCTGGGTGGAATCGGCGGTGCTGTCGTATTCCAGCGGGGAAAACGAAGCCGACTCCGCATCCCAGTAGTGGAGCGTGTACGGACGCTTGAGTAGCCTTTTCCGTTTCGGGAACGTGAACGCCCGTGTCTGGTCCGTACGGGGGATGAACTTGCGTACATGCCCGCTCGCATCCGCATGGAACGGGGCGGTAAGGAAGCGGAGCCGCCCGCCCGAGGGAGAATCCGCCACGATGAAGATGTTGTCGCATCCCACCCGGTGAAACTGACAGACCGTATCGGTGCGGCATCCCATGGCAATGGGCTCCCACCGGTAATAATTGTAGGCGCAAAGATAGACCCGGCCCGATGCATGCATGAACTCCCGGATGCGGTCGGTCGACACGCGGACATCGACGGGACGTTCGAGGTACTCCGGGCTGACGTCCTCCAGCAAGGGACTTTTCAGCCAGGTGGCATAGCCGTCGTCCGCGCCTTCCTCTTTGCCGGGCACGGAACAGAGGCCGAAATGGGAGCGGTATACCTTGGCGGGCCGCAAATTTCCCCGGCCGTTCAATACCGGCAGATACTCACCCGGTAACTGCTCTCCGGGAGCAAAGCTGTGGAAACGTCCGTCCTGCCACACGGCTCCCCAGTTGTGCCCCCAGTCCATGCGCGTCCAGAGGGTCTTGTCCAAGGCCACAGGGATGCCCACGGCACGCATGACGAACAGGCCCAAATCGCACAAGCCTTCGCACCGGGCACCTCCCCAGGCATACGTCTCCTCTATCGTAGGATAGAAAGGGGGGGAGTTCTTTTTATACTTCATCAAGGTTTCCAGCCTCGCGTTCAGCAGCGAGCAAGCTTCCAACGGAGTGGAGACTCCGGCAGAGTCGAGCAAGGGGGTGAACCTGTCCATCATCTCCTTCCTGAGGCCCGAAGGGTATTCACGGCTGGTGCGGTACGGCAGTATATACCGGCAGAAGACAGCAAAAGGCACCCGCCTCGCCCAGGGCTTCATCCACGCCTCGAAAGCGAGGTCGATGTTCCGTACCAGGAAAGCACTGTCCAGCGTCTGGATATCCTTGTAGCGGTGGCGTTCCACCATACGCCCCGCCCTTGCCAGCGAGTCGAGGTGCGCCTTGCCAGCCTCCTCCGTGGAGAAGTCCGTCAGCTGCGGGCGGTGTCTCCCATCGCCGGGCAGCGCGTAAAACTCCTCCTCGTAGAAGTGGTAGGGCATGTTCTCTATCAGGAAACGGGCGGCAGCAAGTTTCAGGCTGTCGTCCTTATAGTGCCACAGCACATGCTCCAGTTCCTGCCGGTTCTCACCGGCAAGCGCCAAGGCACGCTCCAGCGCGACATCCCGGCGGCAAGACGGGAAAAGCAGGAGCATCAGGCATCCGCATAACGGGAAGCACCGGAATATTTTACTCGGGGGCATTCGCATGATTACTCTTTCTATTTGTTATTTGGCATCCCCGCTAATCTTCAATGTCAACGGAGAATTGTCCGTATTGCAGTACAAGGTGATTGTCTTGTCGAAGTGTTCGGGGCGTTCGGCCTTATAAACCACCTCCAGGGTGGTTGCACCGCCCGGCTGCAAAGGCTCTTTGGAATAAGCCACGGTGGTGCAACCGCAAGAGGTGGTGACGTCCTGTATAACCAAAGGCTTGTCGCCCGTATTCTTCAAGGTGAAAGCTGACTTTTGCTCCTCCTGCCAGTCGAAGCTCCCCATCGAAACAGAACTACGGTCTATACTCACTTTGGTAATTATATGCTTACTCTTATTCTCCCGTCCTAGCTGTTTACCTTGGATAATATTCAGGTAGAGTTCTTTCACTTGGGGGTTATAAATAGGATTACCAATAGAAACAACTTTATTATCTTTATCAAGTAAAAAAGTTTGGAAAGACATATTAGACGATAAATGATTCAATTTATTAAATGAATCATTTATATCAATCCATACAGGATGTTTAAAGGCATTAACTTTCAATATATTAATTATTTCTTGCACATTCTTAGGATGAAAAATAAAATTCAAATTAACTTTCTTTTTTGAGATAGAATCTACTTCTTGCATAAAGATATTCCATCTGTTAAGTTGCAATTTACAACTTGTACACCCAATAGAATCAACATAACTAACTATTGTATAAGAATATTCTTCCAAAAATGCATTATCTAATGTATCAACACCTTGTATAGTAAATATAGTTGAATTCGGATACAATAGTTCCTTACCAATCCATTGTTCTATAGCAGAAACGACTTGTCTTTTCTTCTCTAAATTACTACAACTCGATAATAACATGAAAGGCACAAATAGGATAAAAAGAAATCTCATCATACATCAATATATCAATATGAAAATGTAAGAATATGATAATCTGGAGAATTACTGATACCATATATTTTCCTCATTTTCTCATTTACAGTAAAAGCAAGTACTCCCTTGTCTAATTTAAATATTTTCCGTGGAGTTCCATCCCAGCCAAAAACAAATATTTGTTCTGCCAAAATATTATACCCGTCTTCATCCTCTGATTTTCCACTAAATAATACCCAGAATTCATCTCCTACATGGACTGGAGAAAAATAAGCATCTCTTGTTTCACCTTTTACCCGTGAACTGGAATTCACTTTTCCATCATTGAACTCTTCAAAATGAGATGCAAAATATCGAGGCCCATGAATTCTATTGAGCAAATTTCCCTCTCTGTCATAAATATCAATCAGGTCAGTCCAATTATAACAAACAGCAATCCGATCCTGTTGATTTGTCGTAAATGAAAAAGAATACACATTCTTTTTTTCCACATCTGTTATTTCCCAATTTGCCTCTGGATAACGTCCTATTGAATCTACTACCTCTCCTTCGCTATTAAACTCATAAAATAGAAATGATGTATTCCGAGAGACATCGCCTATAAGCCTATCCTTTAATAACCTTACCTCACCGGAAATCGGTTTTTGTAATGAAATAAATTTCGTATACTGAAGTTCACCTGATTTGAAAAAATCTTCCATACTATATTCTAAAACTGTAGATTTTATCAAATCAGATATCAAGATTTTAGAATCATCATTGCCCACAATACGAGGAAGCAACATTTCTCCCGGCCCTTGCCCAACTGATATATGTTCTGCTACTTTCTTTTCTGTATTCACATTGAATACAAGTATTCTTTTATCACTCCTCTTATTTATCGTAATCAACATGCTATCATAAGCACACAAATGCGTAGGTGCTAAAAACAAACTATCAAATCCGGCAATCGTTTCCGCTTTTAACTCTATTATTTCTTTAAAATCATCATAGTCAACAAGGGTAGCATCTGAATATATTTTTTCATTTTGCTTACAAGACATTAGTAATAATCCTAAAGACAAAAGGCATAAAAAAAATTTTTTCATAACATTATATCTTTTCATAATGGAAAAGAGGCATAAATACATTCAAATAATAAATTCATGCCTCTTCACCTTCAACTCTTATTTTCCACGAGAATTATCACAAGTTATTCCTTGTACTTCTCCTGCATACCTAATAATACAAGTACATCGATCATCAGGCGTACAATAAGTATCACAATCCGAAGATCCACCCTCACCACTCGCCAACGCTTCCACATTAGCCAGCATCAAATCCGACATTGTATCAACTTTCTGATTCGTATAAATACCATATCCTGCAATCGCAGCAAATGCAGCAACAAAAGCTACTCTCATTATTTTTTTCATAATTCTTACTTTTTAGTTTTAAGTATTGTAATTCTTATCTGTTTCCGTATCTATCCTTTCAACGGAAAAGCAAACATGTTGCTTGTTCAATTTAAATCGTTATCTTTCTTTTCATATCATTTCGCATCCCCGCTAATCTTCAATGTCAACGGAGAATTGTCCGTATTGCAGTACAAGGTGATTGTCTTGTCGAAGTGTTCGGGGCGTTCGGCCTTATAAACCACCTCCAGGGTGGTTGCACCGCCCGGCTGCAAAGGCTCTTTGGAATAAGCCACGGTGGTGCAACCGCAAGAGGTGGTGACGTCCTGTATAACCAAAGGCTTGTCGCCCGTATTCTTCAAGGTGAAAGCTGACTTTTGCTCCTCCTGCCAGTCGAAGCTCCCCATCGAAACAGAACTACGGTCTATACTCACTTTGGTAATTATATGCATGCTTTTATCTTCTTGTTCCATTTGTTTACCTTGGATAATATTTAGATAGAGTTCCTTCACTTGGGGATTATGGATGGGATTGCCGATAGCAAGAACTTTATTATTTTCATCTAATAGAAAAGTTTGGAAAGTCATATCTGAAGGGAAATGGTTCAATTGATTCAACCTGTTTTTATCATCAATGCAAACAGGATGAAAGAAATTCTCAAATCTCAATGTCTCCAAAAACTTTTTTCTCTTTTCAGGAGAGAAGAAAAATAAAAATTTCACAGAACCCATACTTTCACCATCCACTTCCTCCATCCATATTTTCCATTTACCCAATTGCAATTTACAACTTATACAACCTATAGAATCAACGTAAGTAAGAATTTTATATTTCCCCGATATTGAAAAATCTACAGTATCTTTACCTTTTACACTAAATATCAATTCATCAGGAAACTTAATTTCTTTTTGGCTCCATACTTGCAATAATTCTTTTATATTCTCTTTTTTATTTCCACAAGAAAACAGAAAAAGAGGAAGAAACATACATACTAAACATCTAAAATTCATGTCAACAAATCAGGTATAAATTCCAAATTCAGCCTAATCTTTTCAATATGAATACTCCACAATATGATTGTCCGGAGAATTACCGACACCATAGATTTTATGCTTTTTCTTATCTACACAAAATGTAAATATTGCATCGTCAAGAATATACACATTTTTCGGATTCCCATCCCATGAGAACGAAAACAACTTTTTACAACACGAATCATGCCCCTTTTCGTCCACATATCTTCCATTATACAGTACAAACAACTGGCTTCCGGCACTTCTCGGTGCAAAATAAGAATCTCTATTTTTACCTTTTACCGGATAAGACGTTACCCCATCTGCATCATGTTCCTCCTTGAAATAAGAGAAAAAATGTTCAGGTCCATGCATACTATTCTTTAAAACCCCGACAGAATCATATATTTCAATCAAATCTGTCATATAATAGCAGATGGCTACCCTGTCTGACCCATTAGTAGCAAATCCCATATAATACGCATCTGTCCTTTCCATATCAGAATAATCTATAGTTGAACGCGGGAAATCTACCATTTCACCAATCTTCTTCCCTTCCTTATCAAAAACATACAATTGACGCTCCTTAAAATAAGGATATCCTATAAATTTATCACCAAGAATCTGTGCCCCCGAATTTATGCTTTCTGCCAACTTTATTTTAGATATCGGTTGAGAATTTGCATTTTCTATAAAATCAATCAGGTCATAATTATAAATTGTAGAAGTCGCCATATCAATTATCTGTATACTTTCCCCATCATTATCTATAAATGAAGGCATCAGCATTTCATTCGGTCCTTGCCCTTTCGTCAAACGCCCACCAATTTTCTTTTTTGTATTCAGATTATATATATTACATAAACTTTCGCCTCCATATTCCAATGTTATCAGAATTGAATCATAAACCTGCAATCCGATTGGATTCATAATCAAATCATCAAATTCTAATGTTTTACCTTTCAACTCTATTTCAGCCTCAAAATCATTAAAATTAAAAGATTGAGCATCCAAGTATCTTTCTTTTTGTGAACAAGAAAATAATATGCTAGTTCCCAATAATAACAATAAAATTCTATCCTTCATATTTTTACATTTTTAAAAACAAGTATTGGCAAATAAATTGCCAATACTTATTCTTCTATCTATCTTATTATTTATTTTTTCTATATTGAGTACAAACAGACGTTACTCCTCCAAGGATTCTTGTACATTGCCAATTTGTGCAGGGGTAGCATACTTCTTCACATGAACCACCTGAACTCTCACCACTCGCCAACGCTTCCACATTAGCCAGCATCAAATCCGACATTGTATCAACTTTCTGATTCGTATAAATACCATATCCTGCAATCGCAGCAAATGCAGCAACAAAAGCTACTCTCATTATTTTTTTCATAATTCTTACTTTTTAGTTTTAAGTATTGTAATTCTTATCTGTTTCCGTATCTATCCTTTCAACGGAAAAGCAAACATGTTGCTTGTTCAATTTAAATTGTTATCTTTGCCGAAACCTCCTTTCCAGGGTGGGTTACGGAACGGGCGGTACGCAATGGACCAACAAAACGTTAGCCGTCCGCTCCTCTTCATCCCTTTTTATATTTTCTTTTATTCATTGCATCTGATATTCTATAAGCGGCTCATCCTTCGAATATTTTCCACAGAAAGCATCTCATCGGATGCCTTGCCATGCAAATCGAGCACCACCGCTCTGTCTTCCCTGCACCCGGATGTGGAAAGGATGTCGCATAGTCAACGATATTGAACTAAATAGACTTTCACATGATCTATGGGACAATCCACAGAACCACTTCCAATACAATTTATAAGTTCCGCTTCTTCACCCGATGCCAAAGCCTCTATATTCTCAAGCATCAGACTGTCCAACTTTTCATGTTCAGCACCTAATTGAAAGGAAGCGACTACAGCCGCCGAAAACAAAACTGTAAATAGAATTTTCTTTTTCATTTTTTCCATGTTTATTGATTGAATGATAGAGCAAAGTTAATGGAAAAGAAAAACTCCATCCAAATTTTCAACCTGACAAAAACTGACAATCAAACAAAAAGTTGAAAATGTCAGATTTTGTCAGATTTTGTCAGAACACCATTCAGGCAGGATATTCCTTGATGGAACGATGGATTTTTAAGTGATAGACGAACTTTTCACCTTCAACCGTACAAATGGAAATCTTTGACAAATAATTACGCAATCTTTTTATATTCTGATACAATTTATCCTGAGTACCACTACCATCCGGCCACAATAAATGCAGAATTTCATCATTAGACAACGTATAATTTTCCGCATCCAGGAAACCTTGCAGCAATCGGGCAAGCAATGGCGCCAACTTTACGACATCATCTCCCTTCTTCAACAACCGGGAATCGGCATCAAAGTACACACCTTCTTCCAACCGATAAGTATGTGGACGGCTCTCGCGACCAACAACCACAGGAACTTCCTTTTCTATCACGATGTGCTTTTCCTTAACAAAAAGACGATAATAAACCCTATACACATACCCCCGCATAAAGAACAAGAGAATACAAGAAACAATCAAGGCAACCATCAAAGCCATCTCCTTCCAGGAAAGAACCGTCCACCAAGGATGATAAAGGTATCCGGTCACCCCAACCTCACATCTGCATCCTATATAATAAACGGACAGACTATCCGATTTGGACAGATAAGAAGAATCGGCAGAATAAGTATAAGACTCGCGTTCCTGCCAGTCTGACACGGAAATGCGTACGACCGTTGTTCCGGAAAATCCCATTGCAGCCAACCGATTCTTCCAAAACATATTCAACGAATCGGCATTCGGAGGAGATACATGCAGAAGATAAGAGCATATTCCTCTTAATTCAAAAGCCTGTTCTATATTCCGAGAGTATTTCTCATACGGAATCCAATAGTCTCTTTTGCCGTATTCGCTTTCTAACGACACTTTTATCGGTTTCTTCTCCATGCCAACGGAATCATCCGGCAACCGCACATTCCCCGACATACTGCGATGCACATCAATCTCCTTCCACTTCTGCAACCCCTCTTGCAAAGCCACGGGAAAAACACTACGCGCCTGCATCTGCCAAAACTTCAGCCGGTGTTTGTACAGAAAACAACCGGCGACCCCTGCCGCCACAATACCTATGAATGCGTACATCAATAGCAGTTTCCAATCTTTCTTCATCGTCGATTTATGTGTAATTCATTATAACAGACCGAAAAGAAAATCAAAAAAAGCGGAATAGAAAAACTTTTCAAGCAAAAATTAAGAAATTGTTTTGAAGAAATCCTTGTTGTTTTATGATTCATAGGTATTTGTTGTTTGACCTACCACCTCCCCCTACGGGGACTCCTCCTTCCAGAAGGAGAAGAATCCAAACAAATTTATCGAGTAAAATCAAAACAGTTTCTAAACAAGCAGCCGATACTTATCGTTTATATACATGAAGTGTTTTCAAACTTCAATGCAGTTTTTGGGAACCATTCAAATCATTAAATAGATGTTAAATTCATTTCAGTCGCTCGAACTATCTTTTTTGACGAACTGTTTTTTTAGATGACATCGAGCAACAAAGTTATTTATCACTTTGTGTACAATCACAACTACACAAATGACAATATACCGCGTGTGACATATATTTTATTGTATTACCATTAATTTATTTTTAATTATGAAAAAATCTATCTTTGTTTTAGCACTCAGCATGGGAACCCTTGCCATGCACGCGCAAAATGACCGTACAGCCCTTGAAGGCACACGCCCTGGCGATAACTGGTCCATTGAACTGAAAACCGGTGCCGTAACACCTCTTACCCACAGCGCTTTCTTTAAAAATGCCCGACCGGCCTTCGGATTCGGGATAGGCAAACAACTTACTCCCATCTTCGGCCTGGGCATTCAAGGCATGGGATATGTAAACACTTCGGCCAGCAAAACTGCCTTCGATGCCTCCGAAGTAAGCTTGCTCGGAAAAGTCAATCTAATGAATCTTTTTGGAGGATATACCGGAGAACCACGTGTCTTCGAAATCGAAACAGTGTCGGGCATCGGCTGGCTGCATTACTACCAGAATGGCCCTGGTGATACGAACTCCTGGTCCACACGCCTCGGCCTGAACCTGAACTTCAATCTGGGTGAAGAGAAAGCATGGACACTGGGCATCAAACCGGCCATCGTATATGACATGCAGGGAGACTTCAGCAGAGCCAAAAGCCGTTTCAACGCCAACAACGCCAGCTTCGAACTGACCGCCGGACTGACTTACCACTTCATGAGCAGCAACGGCAGACACCATTTTACCAATGCACGCCCCTATGACGCCATGGAAGTAGCCGAACTGAATGATGCAGTCAACGGCCTGCGGTCACAATTGAATGACAAGGACATGCAGCTGGACAATGCCATGCAGCAAGCAAGCAACCTGCAAAAAGAGCTGGCCGACTGCAGAAGCCAAGCCGCCAACGTGGAAACCGTGGTGAAGAACAACCGCATTCCGGAATCCATCGTTACCTTCAGACAAGGAAAGTCGGCAGTCGACGCCTCTCAGCTGCCTAACGTAGAGCGCGTGGCCACTTACATGAAGAAACATCCTGAAGCCAAAGTCATCATCAAAGGGTATGCTTCTCCCGAAGGCAACCTTGCCTTCAACGAGAAACTGGCGAAAGCACGTGCCGAAGCCGTGAAGAACATACTTGTAAGAAAATACAAGATCGATGACACCCGCATTGCCTCCGAAGGCCAGGGAATCGGCGACATGTTCTCCGAACCGGACTGGAACCGCGTCAGCATCTGTACCATCGAAGAAGGCAAATAACCTCCTTTTGCAAACGGATGCCCGATTCCGAACGAGATAAATGACTTTTCTTAATCCCCCTCATTTTCTTTCCGCTTTTAGCGATAGAAAGAAAGTGAGGGGGAAATTAATAAAACAGATTACATTATGGACTTACACTCAGGATTACCCTATTGGATTATCAGAAATTCCTTATTAGACTATTTCCACCCTTTGGAGGAGGATTTTTCAACAGATGTGGCCGTCATAGGTTCCGGCATAACAGGAGCCTTGATGGCACACGAATTGTGTCGTGCCGGAATAGAATGCTGCGTGATTGACAAGCGCAGCATCGCAACCGGAAGTTCCGCGGCCAGTACCGCTTTGCTACAATATGAAATAGACGTTCCACTTTGCCGGATGGCAGCAATGATTGGCGAAAAAAATGCTGTAACAGCTTACCGGGCATGCCTGCAATCCATCACTGATATTAAAAAAGTATTGGAAGAAACGGGTGTCAATGCCGGCTACGAGCAACTTCCCAGCCTCTTTTACGCCAGTAGCCCGGCAGACAACAAGCTACTGAAACAAGAATATGAGATACGGGAAAAGTATAAATTACCGGTCACTCTACTCAAGCAAAAAGAGGTCAGAGAACAATATCACGTGGAAGTATCCGGCAATGCCCTTGTAAACGAATCTTCCGCACAGATGGATGCTTACAGAGCTGCAACCGGACTGCTGACTCACAATATAAAGGAAAACGGACTGAATGTCTTCACCCATACCGATATCAAGGAGTACAAGGAAACGCCTGACGGCTGCATCATGACAACAGACAAAGGACATAAAATCAGATGCGGATATATAATCGTAGCCGCCGGATTTGAAGCCGAGCAATTTCTTCCGCAGGAAATCATGGAACTGACTTCTACCTATGCACTCATATCACATCCGGTAGCTCCGGAACACCTATGGCCGACACATTGCCTGATTTGGGAAACGGCCGACCCGTATCTATATATCCGCACCACCGACGGAAACCGGATTATCGTAGGCGGTGAAGACGAAAAGTTCAGCGCTCCGCAGCGCCGTGATTCGCTACTCAGAAAGAAAACCCGTATCCTGGAGAAGAAATTCGGAAAACTGTTACCTGACATACCTTTCAAAACGGAAATGGCATGGTGCGGCACATTCAGCACTACCAAAGACGGATTGCCTTTCATCGGCAACTGGCCCGGCAAAGAGCGACTGTTCTTCGACCTGGGATATGGTGGAAACGGAATCACTTTCAGCATAATCGGAGCACAAATAATCTGCAATCAGCTGCAAGGCATCAAGGATGAACGCAGCCGGGTCTTCGGTTACGAAAGAATCGGGAAATACTGGTAAGGGCACACCTCAGTGCCCGTTCTCCCATACAAATATCCCAAAACAAAAACGAATCGGCCACTACTACCAACCAACGCATTTTTGTTTTGGGATATTCCAGTCAACATAAACGGCTATACAGCCATCAATACCTTTCGAAGCCAACGCCCAGCCACTGTGGCATACGGGGTTTGCCGTAAAAGTAATAGAACAGCAGTCCCACCCAACTGGTGAGAAGCACCAGGACAATGGCTATCAGCTTTCTTTCTGCCGGCGCATGAATACGCCATATTTCGAGAGCTGCTCTGATAGTCAGTACCAATCCTACAATCCATATTACAAATCCAACCATAATATACTTATATACAAAAAATTACTACCGACATAACAATACATTCCAAAGAATCAGTCAAGCTTCTTCTCAACTTCCTTTTTCACGTCATTATATCCTTCCTTTATCTCCTTCTTGGCCTTTTCAGCACCTTGTCTGACATCTTTCTTCGTATCTTTCCAAGCGTCCTTTACAGCATCGGCGCCATCCTGAACTTTATCAGACACCTTGTCAGCTGCATTATTGACATCACTTTTAACTTTTTCTACTTGATATTCCACTTTTTTCTGCTCTTTCTTGTCACGACAAGACGTGAAAGACACTACCAGTGTCAATACCAAAATTGCAAACAATAACTTTTTCATACTCATCAAAATTTAATTATTTTAAGACTGTCCGGGAATGTAGTTCCCGGACAGTCTGTACAAACTTTAAGGTTTCAAACTCTTACTTCTTCTCTGCCTTTTTGCATGAAGTTGAAGACTTACACTCTTTGGCCTGAACACTCTTCTTCGTGTTCTTTACCTCTTCCTGTTTCTTTTCATTTTTCTTGTTCATAATTAAATGGTTTATGGTTAATAATTAATAATAACAACGGTTATAAACCGATGCCTCTTTCAATTCACTGATGATATTTGCACCAAGATGCCTTCTCCTCCGGAGTAGCCGACAGAACCTGCCCACTACGCTCTTTAGACAAATGTGCTTCTTTCTTGGCAATATTCTTTTCCAAACGGTCCGTGCCTTCCGGTTTTCTGTCCAGCAATCCGTTGGTACTCCTCACTTCTTCAAGCGGCTTTTCTATATATTGCCACTGCTCTTTCAGTTGCGTACTCTCGCCCTCATTCCAAGGTCCGCGGGCGTCTTCTCCTTTCGACAAATCGAAATACAGGTTGCTATATCTGGGGGAGGTTTGAAATACTCCCGGTGGGAAATTGGGCTGGATTGTTGCCAAAGCCGCCTCAAACTGCTGGTAGTGCGTCACCTCACGGGCCATAAGGAATCCGAGCGTTTCCTTTACCAAAGGGTCGTCTGTCAGCTGAAGAAGGTTTTCGTAACCTATCTTAGCACGAGCCTCTCCTGCCATATTGGAACGCAAATCCACTGTAAGTTCGGCTGTAGCAGATACGTAGGTAGCACACCAGGGGTTTCCGTTACTATCTGTCAAAGCCGGACTGCCGGGAGCACCTACCAGGAACTGCGGATTGGTGAATGCTTGATGAATTAACTCTTCTTTGGCTGATTTACCACTCATCATTGTATGAAGCGGCGTATCTTCAAGAGCATCCTTCATTTCTCCGTTTACCTTTCCCAGAAGCATCTGGATAGTGGCTCCCACAATTTCCAGATGGCCGAATTCTTCAGTAGCGATATCCATCAGCATGTCATACTTATCCGGAAATGGATTATGGCAACTGAAAGCCTGCACGAAATACTGCAAAGCAGATTTCAATTCTCCGTTCGCTCCACCGAATGCCTCGAGCATTACACGTGCAAAACGTGGATCGGGTCTTGATACCCGGGCATTGAACTGCAAATCTTTTACATGATAAAACATAATCTTTTCAATTTGGAGTTAAAATTTAGGTTCATTCGGGTGTGCTTTCCGCACACCCGCCGAGCTTGTACAACTCAAACTCATACTTCCTTATGTAAGGACAATCCGCATCACATAGCTTCTTCCGCTTCAGACTGCTTCCGATAGACGGCATGCATCTGTTGCCAAACAGCCTGCTGCAACATAGCCGATATGCTTCGAGGGCTTTCTTTTTTTCCTCGCTACATCCTTTGAGGTATGCTAACCGGGATATCCGATACAGTTTTTCATAACTTCTCTTCCTACCGTCAGCGTACAACTGATATTTCAGACTTTCTTCCCATTTCATAAGCGTATGAGTAGTCTACAAGTTACTTGTTCAGGTTCATTTCTTTACCTCGGAAGCCATTGTATGCACTTTGCCTTTAAATTCATCCGCTTTCCCGGCAAATTCGGAAGCTTTGTCAGCCACCTTGTCCACTACGGCTTTTCCGGTATCCGCCACTTTTTCCCCGGCTTCATCCAGCATGTCCTCTGCCTGACCGGTTATCTTATGAAAGGCGTCACATACTTTTTCCTTCAACTTCTTGGCTTTCGAAGTGCGTGAGAAACGATAAGCAAGAGCACCGATGACCGAACCTACTCCCAGGCCGATCCATAAACTAGAATTTCTATTTTCCATAATTAAGTTGGTTTTAAATGGTTAAAACAATTAAATTTCAATTCTTTTTCTGTTATTAAACAACGAAACAATCCACAGCAATACAACAGCTCCTACAATTGAAGTTATCAAGCTACCCAGCAGGCCCGTCGTTGCTATTCCCAGCAAACCGAACACCCACCCGCCTAAAACGCCACCAACGACGCCCACTAACAGATTGACAAGGAGACCGAAACCACCGCCTCGCATTAGTTTACCGGCAATGAATCCGGCAACAATTCCAATAATAATGTACCACAGAAAATACATAGGCTGATTTTTTTAAGTTACACATTCAATTTTGAGATTTACATGTAAATATGAATAGATATATCATTCCTTGACTTCAAATAGAAAGAAAAAACCTTCAGTCCTTCATATTGCTATCATTTTACCTGTCTGCAGTTACTTGAAAACAAACATGCTATTGCTCCAATAACAGAACTGATTATTAATCTGACGCGCAAATCAAAACTTAGACTTTTCATGACTATCGATTTTAATAACAAACAAACTTAACATCTTATATTTATTAAGCAACTATTCTTAAATCAGTTGGATGTAACCGATTTTATCCTTCGTTATGTACTGAAGAAACACAGCATTCAAAAAAATAGTTCGAGACATAAACATGAAATTAACATCATTTTCTTGCTTTATAAAAAAATGAAAAAGAAGTCATACTTCATATCGACATTTTTCATATATGCAATAATATACAGCAAACAAATGCAGGCAGCATTTGTTGTTTACATAAAAAGAGAACTGTTCTCTTTAAAAGAAACATTTTATTAACTAAATGCCTTAATTATGAAAAAATTATTTTTACTGGCCATGATTGCATTGGCATCAATGGGTATGAAGGCCCAGACAGTGAAAGGTGAAAGCTCTTTGATGGGCAATGTCGGTTATCAAACCAACTACGAAAGGTTTGGTCTGGGAGTACAAGGACGCTATGCGATAGCGAATAATCTTCGGATTGCTCCGGATGTGACGTTCTACTTTCCTAAAGACAAAGTTACCGGACTGGATGTAAGCGTGAATTTCCATTATGTCTTCAACTTCAAAGAAGACGGCCAAGGATTTTCGGTCTATCCTCTTGCAGGTATCGGTATGCAGAACAACTTTTATGGCAAAAAGAGTATTGAAATAGACGGGAAAGAAATGGAAATGGACCGGAGCAACTCTACCAAATTCGCTTTCAATTTGGGAGGAGGTATCACATTACCCATCTCCGAACGGAGTTATCTGAATGCAGAAGCCAGGTTTATGTTTGCCAAAGATGACAATGTGGCAATCATGTTGGGATATGGATACAAATTCTAAAAAGCCTGCACGCTGATAATCTAATTGTTCTTCAAACAATAAACACCTTTATCAGACATTTACAGTGTCATTTTACTTAACGGTAAAATGACACTGTATCTTAAGTAACACATCGCCCACGCTCTATATTACCTGCTCTTCTATTATACAAATTCAATGCAGAATGACAGGATCTTGATTTACCCCATAATCTTCCGGTTTATAATATCTGTCTACAGGTAAAAATCCACAAATAGTGAAGCACCATTTTCCATCAGTATTATGCTGATGTGGAAAACTTTAGCTCATACCACGTTAAAAAACAATAATTCTATTGCGCATCAAATGCCTTTATATATTTTTGCAAAAAAAATTATAAAGAATCACTCCATACTAAACAATAGAAAGAGTCTTTATATTCTATGAAACGGGTCATTGTTGTATCTCATTTAATACTATTTTTCTGTATCAGTACCTGTTTGTCTGCGCAGGACACGAGTATACACCGGGACACATTATATGCAAATATCAAGTTCCGGCAGGGATATTCGCAGGTAGACTCTGCTTTCAGTGACAATCAAATGCACTTGGAACGTCTGATTACATTACTGGACAGCACAGCACTCCACTCATCTTCAGTCCTCAAGTCCATAACCATAAAAGGGAGTGCCTCGCCGGAAGGATATACCCCCATGAACCGCAAGCTGTCGGAAAAACGTGCCCGCAACATGCAGGCATACATCGTCAACCACACATCCCTGAAAGACCTCAATGTAAAAACCGCCCCTTCGGACGTAGATTGGGAATTGCTGAGTGAGATGATTGCCGGTACCGACCAGCCGTGGCGTGACGAAGCCATGAGGATTATCGCCAATACTCCTATCTGGGTTTTCAAAGACAAGAAAATTGTGGACGGAAGAAAAAAACAGCTCTGCATGCTGCAAGGAGGACGTGCGTGGGAATACATGTCGAAGAACTTTTTCCCCACCCTGCGCAACGCCCGGTTCCGGATTATGTGCGAATGGGAAACAGAAGAAAGATTCGCCGATACCGGCAAGGATTCGGCAGCCACGTTACCTGTGCCCATAGCCGACACCGTCTTCACCGAATCCGTCGTCCCCCCGGCAAAAATAAAAATAGAGAAAGACCGGAAGTTTGTCATGCTATTGAAAACAAATATGCTGTATGACGCTATGGCTATACCTAATATAGGAATAGAGATACCCATCACTTCCAAGTGGTCGGCAAGCGCCAACTGGATGTATGCCTGGTGGAGCAACGACGCGCGCCACCGCTTTTGGCGGACATATGGCGGCGATGTGGAACTGCGGCGTTGGTTCTCGCCCCGACGCGAGAGCCGTTCACTGATGTGCGGCCACCACATAGGCGTGTACGGGCAGATACTGACCTACGATATCGAGTGGGGCGGACGCGGATACCTGGGCGACCGCTGGAGCTGGGCTGCCGGGCTCTCCTACGGATATTCGCTGCCGGCAGGAAGACACTTCAACATCGACTTCACACTGGGAATAGGGTATCTGGAAGGAGACTACAAGAAATACCATCCGGAAGACGGATGTTACTTCTGGGAATCGACCCACCGACGGAAATGGTTCGGACCCACCAAGGCCGAAGTTTCACTAATCTGGTTCATAGGCGGACGTTACCAACGGAAAGGAGGTGAACAATGATGCGTTCTGTAAGATACTTGTGGGCAATGCTCGCAACATTGGCGTTTCTCACTCAGTCGTGCGACCACAAAGACCTTTGCTATCGCAACGAGCACCATACCGAACTCGAAATCAAGTTTGACTGGAGCAACGCTCCCAACGCACAACCCCGCACCATGGTAGTACAGCTGTTCCGCATGGACGGAAGCCACTACCAGCGCCGCGAGTTCACCTCGCGCGAAGGCGGCAAAATCAGCATCGAGAGCGGCGAATACAAGATACTCTTCCACAACGGGGAGATGGAATCCGTGACCGAACGCGGAAACACTTTCGACGACTATCTGCTTGCCACCGTGCCGCAGCCGCTTCTCGCCCCCATGGGACGCGGAGACCTCAGCACGCCTCCCCTGCCCGAAGGAGCCGAAAATCAACCCGTGCGGGGCGTGCCTGCCAGCGTATGGGGCGGCAAGTGCAGCTACCTGCAAGTGCAGGAAAACGTGTCCGGACAATCGCTTATCCTGACCCCCGAAGCGGCTACTGTGGAATATACGGTAGAGGTGCGGAACGTGGAGAACCTGAGCGACCTGATTGACTTCAGCGCCGCACTGAGCGGCATGTCCGAGGGATGGAGCCCGGCAAACGGACAGTCGACCGGAGAACCGGTAGTTATGCCCCTCGAAATGCAACGGCATACTGATGAGAAGATGCTCTCGGCGCGCTTTGCCACCTTCGGCCACTGCCCCCACGGACAAGAAGGAAAGCACATACTGACCATCTACACCTCCAATCAAAAATACTTCCACCACGATGTCACCGGGCAGCTGCACGAAGCCGCCGACCCCACCCACATCCATATCGTGATAGACGGGTTGAAGATTCCTTCGGGAGGTGGAGGCATGAGCCCCGACATTTCGGGATGGGACAACATAGTGGAAACAGACATTGATATGAATTGAAAAAATAACAATAAACTTAAGGGAAACAGATTATGAACGGAAATGTAAAATTACTGGGAATGGTTGCTACCGCCTCCATTATGCTTGCCTCTTGTTCAAACGACGAGTTGAAGGAAGTTTACAAGGGCGAAAAGATTTCATTTACCACGCAGGTAAAGACGCGTGCCACAGAGACAACTATCAATAACCTTAACGGCTTTTATGTCTATGCAGATGCTGACAACTATGAAGATATGTTCATAAACGGACGACCGGCTAAAAAAGAAGCAGGCAAAGACAATACCTTTACAATCAAAGACGAGAATGGAGGCGATTATTTATGGCCGACCGGAGTAAAAGAGGTACGTTTCTGGGCATACGGTCCCGACAATCTGGACACAAAAACGGCATTCAAGCCTACCATAACCACACATACACAGCAATTTGAAACTCTTCTGGAATCTTCCATGGAAAATGGAGGTACGAACCAACAAGACTTTATTGTAGCTTATCAGAACGTAAAACAGGAAGACGTAACGGGAGGCGCCGTTAAGTTGGACTTTTATCATGCGTTATCGCAAATTTGTATCAATGCCAAGTGTCCGGACCACAACAATAGAAACGTGAACATCAAAGGAGCATGGCTGGTAAACATAAATCAGAAAGGCATTCTTTCATTCTCAGAGAGTGCAACAGATACATACCACATGCAATGGACACCCAGTCTACCAAGCAATTTTGGCGTCAAATTAGAGAATCTGCCATCGCTCACCAGCGCAAATACCACCCTAATAGGACAAGCAGAAGGAACTACCGGAGATAAATCCAGCAGTCTGATGCTTATTCCGCAAAAACAAGATAAATGGACGACTGACAAACCTAAGGGAGCATACATTTTGTTTCTTTGCCGTATTGAGGCCATTCACAAAGGCACAGTCCATTCCGGTGAAGATAGCAACGGAGCGATACACGTAGAAGGAGATTACCATTATCACCAGCTATTCCCTACTCCTCAATCCGATAAATGGAATCGCAACGAATACGGGTATACCTGTGTAGGTATTGATATCGACTGGAAGCCCAACCGTAAATATGTATATAACGTTATATTCTGCGGACAAGGCAGCGGTGCGGGTGTTTATCCTCCTACTGAATTGCCTGATTTGCCCAAAATAGATGGTATAGAGATTGTACCCAACGAAGATGAAGATAAAGTGGGAGAAACAGTACTTGACAGCCCGCTATCTTTCGAGGTAAAAGTAGAAAAGTGGGCTGACGGCACTACCGGAGACGATGATGGTAATACAAACATGGACTAATTAATTGACATCAAAAACAACCGTAATTATGCGACATTTTCGTATATTTCGACCATCCTTCGGGCTGATGCTCCGTATGCTTGCGGGCGTTGCGGTCTGTGCCGTGTCGTCCTCTTGCACGGACGACACTTTCGACAAGCACGGGCAGCAGGGTGCTTCGGGCATGCTTGCGTTCGATGTGGCGGCACCGGGCAGCTGGGCTGATGGTTCGGCGGCCACGCGCGTTGCCGACAAAGACATAAGCATCCGGAAGCTGACACAGTCCGGAGGGGGGAAACCCTTATATTTAGTTACTGAAATTGCGGAAGCTGCTGTGGACACAGCGGCTTCCAATGCTATAACCCGCGGCACCACCACAACCGGAGAAACATTTAAGAACCATAGCTTCGGACTTTCGGCGATATGCTATACCGGCGAGTGGCCTGGAGAAGAGGAGACAAACAAGTGGACCACCAACTTTGCCCACAACATAAAGGTGAGTTATACCGAAAGCGATAGCAAATGGAAATCCGAAAAATCCCTGTACTGGGTAGGTTCGGAGAATATCAAATTCTTTGCCTACTCCCCCTACTCTGCTGCCGCACCTGCATCTTCCGAAGAAGACGCGGCTGATGCCGACGATGCCACTCCCTCCGTCATCCACTCGGCAGCGGATGCCACCGGTATTCCCACGCTGACTTATACAGTTCCTACAGACGTGACCAAGCAGATTGACCTGATGTATGCCACCGCAGACTGTGGCGGAAACGGCACGGGAGACGTCCGGAATGGAGCAGTGCAATTGAACTTCAAGCACGCACTGACTGCCGTCACCATAAAAACCGGCGAAAAGATGCTTGCCGGAAAAGTGACCAAAATAGAGATTTCCGGAGTGCATGGTAGCGGCAGTTACCCGATAGGAGCAACTAGCTGGACCATTACAGACGAAACCGCCGGACGCACGTTCAGTATAGACAATGAAACTGCATTGGACGGGAATAAAGACAAGAATGAAATCATGACCAAACCCGGCACCATACTGAACGGTGACGATAAGGGATACACGTTCATGATGATTCCCCAAGAACTCACGGATGATGCAAAGTTAACAATCTCGTTCACAGACAAGCTTACAAATACGGAACGTACTCTTACAGCCAAACTAAAGGAGTTTACGAAAAATGGGATATGGGAAATAGGAAAGCAGTATACCTACTCCATCAACTCCACCGGAATCGTTATTACACCGGTGATTGAATTGAAAGTCAACCGGGATAATACACTGTATCCTAATGGAGGCTATAAAGGAACTTGGAGCGCAGGTAATCCGCATCCTAGTTCTCCATCTCTATACATAGAAATGACAGATGAAGAAAAACAAGCATATCTTCCGGTCAGCGGTATTCTGAATGATGTAAGTATTGCCGCATACATGGAGGTGGCACAAGCTAATGCAGAATCAGCAGCCGCGAAAAAGCAAATAAGGAAACTTGATTTCACGATTGAGTGGTCTATTGATGGCGGCACAACGTGGAATTCATCGAAAGAGAGCCCTGAACTGGGCTGGAAACCGGCCACCGGTTCCCAAAGCAGGGCGGACGATACCGACCCGACGCAGCCCGTAAGCGGAAGCATAATCCTGCCTGCCCAATCCCAATTTACATACATGCGGAATTTCTTGTACGGGAAAGGAACCACTATAGAAGGCCAAACACCGGGCAAGACTATTACCGATGCAGGAAATGGCTCGGAAGATTCCCCATACGATCTGGTCGAAATGAATGATGTAGCAAAAGAGAGTGCCAACTGCTATATTGTGAATGACCATGGCTACTATAAGTTTCCGACTTACTATGGCAATACTTATAATAAAGAAAGCGATATTTCGTCTTACAAGTATGTAGGTGACATAGATACTATTTCAGACGCAACTCGCAATTTTGTACTCAAAGGGTTCGTGAAACATGATGATAACCCCGTTACAAGTGGTGAAATTTCAGGAATAGAAGATGCAATACTACTATGGCAAGACAGTCCGGACCTTGTAACAGAGGTGAAATACGATAATGGCTGGGTATCTTTCCGTGTGCCCGAAGAAAGCATCAACCAAGGCAATGCCGTGATTGCCGTACGCGGTTCTGAGGGTATCTTATGGAACTGGCATATATGGGTTACCCATCGCAAATGGGACGAATCATCTTGTCATACAATGTCGGATGATAACCTGAATCAATATGACAAGCCATTTATCATAGCCCCTTGCAACCTTGGCTATTGCGAGCCACATGACAAAGACGATGAAAGAGATATACTTATACGTTTTGTAGCCAATAGCGAACAAGTAGGTGATAATGAAATTACACTAAACGTCAAGGGTGGAGCATCGCAACCCGGGAAAGATGAAAAGAAGGGCATCATTACGTTTACCCAACCCGAGATTGCAGCATCCGCAGCAGGCGACAACACTTATTACCAATGGGGACGTAAGGACCCGATGCTCCCGGGCATTCACAATGATGACACTTACAATACTGACAAAGAATTAGACATGGTAAACAAAATGTTCTATTCTACTGAGGAATATCGTTTCACTTCATCAGAAAGTGCCAGAAGTATCGGAGAAAGCATACAATTTCCATATCAGTTTTTCATGCACCAGCGGCCACTATCTGATGATGCTACTGAGCAGAATAAGATTGATAACTATAAGCGACGCCACTGGCATGATGGAAGAAATGCTTCATATAGAAATAGAACCATCATGAACTATTGGAATACACAGTTGACAACAAGTGGATACGCTAACTTTATCTATGGCAAAGAAGTCCAATACTACAAGCAATCCCCTAATAACCTATATGTCATCAAAACAATATACGACCCCTCACCGGCAGGATTTAAAATTCCGCCTATTAAGGCTTTTGCTGATTTTTTTGATACTGTAGAGTTAAAAGAAGCGGATAAAAAAACCGTAAGTGAACGCCCAAATGTAACTGAATCCACGCGGTTCAATGGATGGACAATTCAGATTAACGACCAGGACTTTTATTTTCCCGCTACCGGAGTACGTGATATGGGAGTAAAGAAACAAGAGGTAAATTATGGTACATTTCCAGGCTTCTCTTCAATAACATATATAGCAACATCCGGATTTCATGGTAAATATACGGGAGATGATAATGCCAACTCCAGTTGCTTGATATTATCTATTGATAGAAGAGATGGAGATTTTAAAAACTGTACCAAGCCTATTGAAGGAACCAACAACGCATACGGCTTTACCGTCCGCCCCATCCGCGACGGTCAGATGAACTAAAGCCGCCACCTAAAGCCCCTCCGAAAGGGAGGGGCACAACTTTCATTCATCCTGCCATACCGGGCCAGCCGGCCGGCAATCTTCTCCATCCTGAGAGAGGCGCCTCCCGCAAGCCGGGTATGGCAGATTTTCTGTCTACCCAAAAATCTCCATCCCCCTCTTTTACCATTTGTTTTTTTTGCCTACTTTTGCAGAAAATACAAGGAAAACAACAAACTTCAAACATCATCCATACTATGTTTAGCAAGAAGAAGAACAACAACGAAGAGTATCTCAGCCCCACAGCCCAACCCTTGAAACTGACCACCATAGCCGTAGGCACCATCCTGAAAGGAACGATTGACGTGGAAGGAAGCCTGCGCATAGACGGAACCATCGAAGGAGACATCACATGCCACAAAACGGTGGTGGTAGGCCCCCAAGGAAAGGTGACGGGAAAGGTGACTTCCGCCTCGGCCATACTGGAAGGCACGCTGAAAGGAGACATACATATATCGGACAAACTCATCCTGAAATCGGGATGCCTGATGGAGGGAGACATCTATACCTGCAAACTGGAAGTGGAACCCACCGCCTGCTTCAACGGCAACTGCAACACCATCAAAGAGAGCAAGCAACCTGCCGCCCCCACACCCGAACCTCCTGCAAAGAAGAAATAAACCGGTTTACCGGATAATACCCTCTGCCGGTATGCCCTTACCGGTAGAGGCCACCACAGAACCAGAATGAAGAAAATACTCAATCTCGCAGGAAGCTTCATAGTCGGAGCGTGTATCGGCGCGGGAGGAATGATAGGCGTAAGAACGCTGGTCATAGGAGACTCGCTCGACAGTGTATGCAGCAGGTTTTCCGAATTCGGCGCCCTGCAGATGGCAGGAGTCTTTCTGGCCGCCATACTGCTTCTGCTGCTCTCCATCTTCCTGCAAGTGATTCTGCACGAAGGCGGGCATCTTGTCTGCGGACTGGCCACCGGCTACCGCTTCGTCTCCTTCCGCATCTTCAGCCTTACCTTCATCCGCAAAGACGGGAAATTGTGCATCAGGCGCTTCAGCATTGCCGGAACGGGAGGGCAATGCCTGCTTGCCCCGCCCGAAAAGCCTCTGGCATACATCCCCACCGCCTTGTACAACCTGGGCGGAGTGCTTGCCAATCTGTCGGCCGCCATCCTTGCCTTCCTTCCGCTGCTCACCGCAGACGGACTGCCCTATCTGCTGAAATTCTTTCTCCTGACGTTCTCCCTGACGGGCCTCTTCCTTGCACTGATGAACGGAATCCCCATGAAGATAGGAGGCATCGGCAACGATGCCGACAACATGCGCTTGCTTCTCAAGGACAGCAGAAGCAAGCAGGCACTGGTCACCCAGCTACGCGTCAATGCACTGGTGCAGGAGGGCATGCGCCCCAAAGACATGCCTGCCGAATGGTTCGGCCAAGCGGAAGGCATCGACTACAAGAATGCCCTGCAAGCCACCATAGCCTTGATGCACGCCTCGCGCCTGCTCGACCTCGAAGAATGGGAAGCCGCCCACCACGCGTTCGGCAGAGTGATGGACCATCGGCACGAAGTCATCGGGCTCCTGATAAAGGAAACCGCTTGCGAACTGCTCTTCACCGCCCTGGTGACAAACAGGACCGCGCAGGCAGAAGAATTATATACCGACGAACTGAATGCCTACATCCGGCAATACAAGGATGTGACGTCTTCCAAGCAGCGCTTGCTCTGCGCCCTGGCACTCTGCCGGGACAAGGACGCGGCAAAGGCAAAGGAGATTTACGAAGCCACCTGCCGACGGAAAGACAAATACCTGATGCAGGGAGAAGTCCGTTCGGACATAGCGCTGATGAAATCAATCCTTACCGCCGCGAATGTCTTGTAGCGGAAATGCCCCTTGTAACAGGAATATGTCTTGCAAAATGAAACAACTCCTCTTCTGCCTGCTACTGCTGCCGTCGGCCTGCGCGCTGCAAGGCTGCGGCGGGAAGCAACCGCCGCAAAGGCAAATACAACGTGCGGACACAATGGAAAGGGATGCCGCATGTTCCGACTCCATAGAAGAAGCTCCCGCCCCGGTCAAAAGCCGTACGGCCCGCTATCTGGACTCCCTCGGTTTCGTCAACATTGCCGAAGCGGACAGCAGCATTGCCATCGACCTGATGTACACCCGTGCCGACAACTTCACCGGAACCATACTGTACGAAGACCTGAAAGAAGCCTACCTGCACCCCGATGCCATGAAGAGTCTGAAGCAGGCACAACGCCTACTGAAAGAACAGTACCCCGGCTACAGCCTCATCGTCTACGACGCAGCGCGCCCCTTGTCCGTACAGCAGAAGATGTGGAACGTAGTGAAAGGAACCTCCAAATACATCTATGTCTCCAACCCCTCACGCGGCGGCGGCCTGCACAACTACGGATTGGCGGTGGACATCAGCATACTCGACGATAAAGGAACTCCTCTGCCCATGGGCACCCCGGTAGACCATCTGGGCAGGGAAGCCCACATCACAGAAGAAGCCGCACTCGTGGCACAAGGCAAGCTGACGGAACAAGAACGCGCCAACCGCCTGCTGCTGCGGCAGGTGATGAAAGAATCCGGATTCCGCCCGCTACCCAGCGAATGGTGGCACTTCAACCGCACCGGCAGGCAGACGGCAAAGGAGCGATACCGGGTCATCCCTTAACTCTCACCCCCAGCTTGTCCGGAAACTTAAATTTGCTATCGCTTTGACGCGGATGACGCAGATGACGCGGATTTTTAATATTCTTAATCTGTATTATCAGCGTCATCTGTGTCTGAAAAATAATCAGACAGAAAGCTGCGAATTTATGCCCCACTTTGTCCTTTTTGAGATAACTTTGCATCAGAATAAATAAGCCAAGCCATGCCTTTATCCCAAGACACCCTCCGCTTCATCCGCGAGCATCGCCGCGACGACGTGCGCAGCCTTGCCTTGCAGGCACGCCGCTACCCTTCGGTAGACATGCCCGCCGCCATCACACAGATTTCAGGCCGGCAGATTGCCAAAGAGAAGATACCCGCATGGGCCGAGAACGAGAACATACTCTACCCCGCCCACCTTTCTCTGGAGCAATGCTCCTCCCAGGTGACGGCACAATATAAAGCGGAAATCATAGGCAACCTGCCAAGAACAGGACAAGAACATCCCGCGAAAGCCGGCACTCACGCGAAAAACAGCACTCCCGCATCAACCGGCACCCTTACCGACCTCACCGGAGGTTTCGGCATCGACTGCGCCTTCCTCTCCTCCTGCTTCGGACACGCCACTTACGTAGAGCGCCAGGAAACACTCTGCCGGATAGCCGCGCACAACTTTCCCGCCCTCGGCCTGAACCACATCTCCGTGTGCCACGCAGACAGCGTCCGCCATCTGCAAGAGATGGAACCCGCAGACTGCATCTTCATAGACCCTGCCCGCCGCGACGGACACGGCGGAAAGACCGTAGCCATCGGCGACTGCGAACCCGATGTGTCCGCCCTCGAAGAACTGCTGCTGCGCAAGGCACGGCACGTACTGGTAAAGCTCTCCCCCATGCTCGACCTCACCCTTGCCCTGAACGATTTAAAGCATGTCCGCCAGGCACACATCGTCTCCGTGGGCAACGAATGCAAGGAGCTGCTGCTCTTGCTGGGGCAAGGCGAAACGCTGCCTACAGACGACATTCCCATACATTGCGTCAACTTCACCGGCGCACCGGCTCCCCAAGCCCTCGTCTTCACCCGCCGACAGGAAAAAGAGCGCGCATGCCCCTGCACCCCCCTTCTGAAGCCATACCTCTACGAACCGAATGCCTCCGTGCTGAAAGCCGGAGCGTTCCGTAGCCTTTCCTCATTATATAAGATTGAAAAGCTGCATCCCAACAGCCACCTCTATACTTCGGACAGCCTCCTTCCCGACTTCCCCGGCCGCAAGTTCCGGATTACCTCCTCCTGCGGCTTCGGCAAGAAAGAAGTGAAAGAGATGCTGGCTGCC
>ERZ780218.327-NODE-327-length-48250-cov-14.104347_pt1 | contig 48250 bp, 42 predicted proteins | sample MGYA00510975_ERZ780218 | MGnify/ENA primary metagenome ERZ780218 (study PRJEB29588, sample SAMEA2152063) | human gut metagenome | biome: human gut; feature: human-associated habitat; material: faeces | place: Denmark | collected 2008/2010 ... | reverse complement strand
GCCTCAACCCCGCATAAACACTAGGTTTATTTATCCAAGCTCTTCATCGTCGGGATTTTAGGTCAGTTTAATTTATTATGACCCTTTTCCCTTTAATAAAGCACTTTTTCATTGTTCATGCTATTTATAGCAGCACATTAAAACTACTTATGCCACTACAATTTGTCGTACTTTTGTCGTACAGCACACATTTTGTCGTACTCAGTCAGCCCCACCGGACTCTTTCCTAAAATACCTTTAATGTGTGTGCTAAATTGTTCATTGATTCTTGCTTCTTCATGTCGGTAACTTCCGCATATATATCCATAGTTGTTTCAATATTAGCGTGTCCCATAATAGACTGAATTACCTTCAAATTTGTTTCTACCTCACAAAGCCTAGAGCAAAAGGTGTGTCGCAAATGATGACATGAAAAATGTGGTATTAACACCGGCTCCCTTCTTTCCTTGGCAGCCTTTACTACTTCATCTGCGTTGTACGATTCGTATATGCGCTTAATTGTCCGATTAACTGCTTGGGGATTATGGACATAGCCAAATCGGTTCATAAATATAAAACCATTCATTCCATCAATCTCCGTTTCATTAAATCCGTTTTCCTTCTGATCCTCCAGCTCTGCTTGGAGGGCATCGTAAACCGCATCTATCATCGGAATACTGCGTATACCTGCTTCTGTCTTGGGGAGAGATATGGAGAATGTACACATAGCGTGGTCTTTATACTCCGTGCTGTAATACACTAAGCTGTGATTTATGCTAATCACACGCTTTTCAAAATCAACATCTTGCCACCTAATCCCTATTGCTTCTCCAATGCGACATCCTGTTCCAAGAAGAAACTTAAACAATGGTGTCCAATGAAAATATGTGGGATTATTCTCTATGTAGTTCATAAAGGCTCTCTGCTGCTCTACTGTTAATGCGTGTCTTACACCATGGTTTCTTCCCGGTTGCTTCTTTACCTGTGCCATAACTCCATCACTTGGATTGACACGGATAATATTATCTCTCACCGCAAGTTGAAATGTTGGGTGTAACACGGTATGTATTGTTTCTAATGTATTGACCTGTATTTTCTTTTCCTTCAGCAAATGCTGATAAAACTGCAACACATCCGAATACTTTACTGATGAGATTTTCTTTTTTCCAAAACCCTCCCGGATAAAACGGTTATACATATAGATATAATTCGTTCTGGTTGTTCCTCTCAATTCCGACTTGGTAGATATATACCTGTCAAAAACGAAATTAACTGTCGAATTACCCGCTGCATATACATCCAATCCATCAAGCTGGTCTTTAACCAACTGTTCTTCTCGTCTGCGTAGCTCCATAATATCCTTGGAATAAATGCTCCTACGCTTTCCCTCCGGGTCAGTATAAGTATATACATACTTGCCATCACAGCTACGCTGCGTTTCGCCTTTTCTTAAAACTCTTCCCTTGTTATCCTTTCTTGATTGTGCCATCTCTACTCCTTTCTCAAGGAAAGAGATTTCGTACTAACTACATAGGTTCATCCATTGCATACTGCAATTCAATTCCCTTTTGTAGCACCTGTGTTATGGTCATGTCATGTTTGGACGCATACTCTTTAAGCCTTGCAGTTTCTTCCTCAGTCAGTTTCAAACCTATAACTTTCTTTTTTGGGTTCTCTGACTTCGGTCTACCTGTCTTTGCCATGATATGCACCTCCCATTACACTAACCATTATACTTTCGGTTTAACCAAAAGTCAAGCAACACTTTTGGTTGTACGGAAATTCTTTCCTCAAAATTCTATTACTTCACTCGAAATGACTCAAGATACTGGTCAAATACATCAAGGTCTACAAGCACCATTCTGTCAATCTTCAAAATGGCACCTGCATCTTTCGCAAGAGATTGAAACTTATTCATCCCCATGCTGTACATCTCTGCACCCTCTTTGTAACGTACTAAACGCTTCTTATTTATTGCTTTTGGTATCCTTTGCATCAAAAAACCTCCTTAATTTAACACACAGCTTTACCAGCTAATAAATAAGTAGAAATAGCTCTGCTCATTTATTAGCTGATAAAACTGCTATACAGGTGGCAGTTCATTACGCTGCCCACATCGGTCTTGCACCGTCAAAAATTGACCGGATTACTCCGGAAGTATCATTATTACGGATATGCTTCATCGCCCCGTGTAACTGCTACACACTTTGCCAAATTCTTCTCGCTCCATACCTTAGCTTCAATACACTCTTTCAGTATTTCCTCGCATTCACTCCACACAAAAAAGAGCAGATATATCATGGCGAATCTGCCTAGTGGCTCCACATACCCTCATGTCCTGTATGCAAAAATATTCAGTTGTCAAGGTACACTTAACCTAGCTCCAGTCAGTGCATGGAAAGGGACACCACCAACCATCTACTAAGCCACTTTAAAAGCTAATATCTTCGTAATCAGCTTTGTTTCTAATCTGCGACGCAAAGTTTCATCAACGCAATAGTGCGGATTACCGTACTCATCATAGAGCTTTCTTGTAGCCAAAGCTGCAATATACCCTTCATAATGCTTCAAAACCATATTGATTGCTTCCACATCGCCGGAAGCCGCTGCCGCAATGATATGGTAAGGCAGCAATTTTGAACATTTACTTGTTTTCGTCATTCCTGATACCCTCCATAATCTTTTTTAATGTTTGAAGCGAGCTGACCCGATGATGATGAATAGTGCTTCTGACAAGGTTCATGTGCTTGGCAATTTCCGTATCTGTCATATCCAAGAAAAACGATAACAATATTACATTGCGTTTCTTTTCCGGCAAATACTTCAATGCTTCGCCAATCAGTTCGTCCTTGACTTCAACATCATAATCAAGAACACGAAACACCTCTGACTCCACTATGTACTCATCCATATTCGTCATTCGACTCAACTCCTCTTGTGATAATTCCGAAAAAGAAATTTCATGCTTCAATCGATAACTTCTTTCCCGTTCATAATCAATCATTTCATTCTTCAGTAAGGTCTTACAAAAGCTATCAAACTGCTTTCTTATCCTCGACTGCTTCTCGGAAGAAGATTGCTCCATAAGAGTTCACCTCCTTCCGTACCCACTGGAACAGAGTGAAACATCTCCCTTTCACTCCGTAGCACGAATGGAAATTCCGGTTTCGTCGAAACCATAAAATTTTTTCCAAAAAATTTTTGTATACAAAAAACGCCCACACAGACAAACTGTCTGCCGGACGTTCTTCATCAAAATAATATGAGCTTACCTTTGCGTAATTTTTCACACTACCCATAAGGGTGTATTTGAGATTACTGTAAAACGCTATTTTTTTAACGATTCTATCGTTTTGTACCTCGTAATCCCTATTTGTTGCATGAATATTCTCCACACAATCCCCAGAGAAAATAAGACACTCAAAAAAATCCCTTGCAGATTGTGTTTTTTTTACAATCCACAGGGGACTTATATTATTAGTAGTCTATTGCACTACTTATTTTTAATCTCTAACACTTTTCACATTTTCAAGGTATCGCGATACACTACTTATGAAGAAGTATCGGAGGTGAATAGAATGGCTAATACTACCAAAACCTTGGGTGAGCTTATGAAAGAACACCGTAACAGACTCCAGCTCACACAGGAACAAGTCGCTGAGCTCATAGATTGCCACCCACAATATTACAAAAACCTTGAAAATGATAAAGGAAATCCTAGCATTCCTCTTTTTTGTAAAATCATGCGTGCATTAAACATGTCCGCTGACTCATACATTACACCAAACAATGACCAATGTGATCCTGATTACCAAGAAATGATCCAAATCTTTAATCAATGTGATACATATCAGCGTTCCGTTCTTTTAGCAACTGGCAGGGCACTCATCAAGAATACCCCATATAAAAATGATACAGAAAATTTATAGTTTTTCTGTAATTTAAAAATAGTCTAATCTCATTTTTTAATAGTCTTTTTATAGTTTTTTTCTTATCAATTATAGAATGAATTTCAAAAGCTGGCTCATATCAACAAAGACATGAGCCAGCTTCTTATCGCAATTTTTCAATTAACTTTTGTATATTCTCATTTATTGGCAACAACTGTAACCCAGATAAAATCTGTAGTGTATCTATAATCCCTTGGCAATATGCTTCCTGCTGTTCTTCAAATGATACTTGCTGAAGTTGTGCCACATATTTCTCGATTATCTTTTGTTTTTCAACAGAAATACTACTACAAGTCTTTGCATACTCCACCTTCAACGCATTTAATATTTCCTTTTCAATAGAGCAATTCTCTAAATGTACTAAGGACTCCCTCTGCATATCTGAGCATCGCAAATCCACCAAAAATTCTACAACTCTTTTCCATATTTCATTAGTCATAATCGTTCCTCCTAGCTCTATTATTCCATTTTTATATAAAAATAAGCAGATATTGCGTTTTTCATTCCACATTATCTGCTGGCTTTATTTCTCAATTAAATTTGTATCCCACTCCCCATACCGTTAAAATATATCTCGGTCTTGCCGGATTTGGTTCTATTTTTCTTCTAATCTTATTTATATATGCTGTCATATTTCTACCATCATACATATACTCGTTATTCCATACACTATCATATATTTGTTCCTTACTAAACACACGGCCTCGGTTTTGGACTAACAACATAAGTATTTGAAATTCTTTTCCTGTTAAAACAACTTCCCTGCCATTCACAAAAACCTGATGCTGTTCCGGTATTATCTCCAAACCATCAAACTTTAGCAATTTTAATGTCTTGTTAACTGTTTCTATGTGGTTGATTTGGTAACCATTCTCATCTAACAAGTCAACCAACTTATTCCATAAGTTCTCGTCCCCATGACCTAAGTGTAAAATGAGAACTTCGCTCAAACCAACCACCTCCTATGAAAATATTCGTTTTTTAAGATTAAAACTATTCAATCTCTACAATATTTAATTCTCCGGGAAACTGAAATTGCACCTTACTTGTTTGATTGTTTCCAATAGTTTAGCTGTGGTAACATTTCTTTCATATATACTCGTACCTGCTCAGAAGTCCAATTTTCATTTGACATATGTTCGGCACAGAAGTTAATCAAATCATCCATGCTACTATATGTAAACTTTCCATCGACATAGCACCACTTGCAGTATTCTTCATTAAAAATACCATCTGTTTCTTTACTAATGGTAGAATCCTCCAAAGGCATTCCACAACATTGACAAATCAGCTGTCGTGGAGAACCTAAAAGTGTATTGATTGAAACATCAAATAGTTTTGATAACAACTTCAAGGTTTCTGTGTTTGGTGTCGTTTCTCCATTCTCCCAGCGTGATACAGCTTGACGAGTAACATATACTTTTTCTGCAAGCTCATCCTGTGATAAGCCTGCTTTATCTCTCAACTCTAATATAATACTCTTTGTTTCCATAATTGCTTTCACCTCCACAACTATTATATACTCGACATATCAAACTGCAAAGCAACTCGCTGTTGCTATACGCAAATTCATCGCTCCGTATTATTGAAACTTTGCTTCTCCAATAATTTCAAAAACCTCTTGTCATTCATCTGCTCATTTGTTATATAGTCACCGTCTAAAAACAGTGCATATGTTGTTATTGGTGTCGGAGCGTTCTGTGCTTCCTCTTTACTCTGCAAATGAATTGCTTTAAACTGTACAGATTTTTCTTTTGCAATATCTTCAATTACAGGAACATATTTTGCATTAAACGGGCATTGACTGGTGTAATATAAAACATATCCTTTTTCTTCTATACAAGGCTGTTTTGCACATTCCTTAAACTTTGGCAGCTCCACATTTTCATCAAATGGATAATACCATAACTGAATACCATTATCTGCTTCATCGCAAACTCTAAATCCTTTGTACTTCAAAAATTTAGGGTCTGCTAAAAATGGCTTTTTCTTTGCTGATGCCAATATACATAATCCCTTTTTCCCTTTGTCTTTGCTGTCCTCAATACAAGCATCTAATAAATCAGTTGAATAACCATGACCTTTAAATGAACCTGCTACCCACAAACAATCGATATACATATAACCCTCTGCTAAAATCGGATTCCATGCGTTTTCCGCAGGGATATATTCAATAAAACATTTTCCTCTTTCTGTACTTTTCAGAAAAACTAAACCATCTTCAAACCGCTCTGACAACCACGCCTTTTTTGAAGACACTTGAATATCATTGTCATTAGAAATCGCACAGCAGATGTGCTCTTTTTCAATATTTTCGTTTGTAACTTTAATGTATTCCATTATATAAATCTCCGTAAAATTCAAATTTTATTCATTTGGAAGTTCTTTAAGCATATGAATTGTTCTATATATTTCTCTACATGCAGGACACTTCCATTCACAATCACTCTTTTTTGCTTTCTTATGAAGATGCACAAGTTCAGCATTACCACACTTAGGACACATCGTTGGTTGAGAAGTCCAGAGTCTTTTTAACAGCTTAACTTCTTCATCACGGCTTCTTGTATACATATCAGCACCTCTACAACTTCAAATTGAACAAAATCGCTGCGCGATGGCCTGCCAAGGCTGTGGCACAGTTTTTGCTTTTCAAAAGCAGTAGACATCTGCCTACATAAGAAGTATTGTTAAATCACCACAAAATAACAATCAACAAAGGTCAAATATCCACTGCCTATGAAAATAATACCATTCCATATCTGCTTTCACAAGCAGTTTTATTTTGTAAATGCACCTCCATGATAGGTAGTTACTATTTTTACTACTTTTATTTCATGGAGGTCATTTTATGTACGAAGATATTTTTGAATTAGTAACTAACGCTGCACGTAAAAGAAATCTAAAGGAATCTACGGCAAATGCGTATTGCCATGCTCTTAGCCCATTTCTAAATGCTACTAACAAACCTTGGCAAGAACTCACAATAGAAGATGCAGATAATTATCTAACTGCAAAACGAATGGCGGGTATTATGCCTGAAACCTACAACCACTACTATGGTGCTTTACGTTTTATGTATAAAAGAATTCTAAAGCTTAACTGGGATGAGGATGAAATTCCAAGAATGAAACGAGACCGTAGCCTTCCTACCATCCTAAATAAAAATGAAATAGATGCTCTTCTTGATGCGACTACCAATCTAAAATATAAAGCTATTTTTGCTGTTATGTATTCTGGTGGTCTTCGAGTATCTGAAGCAACACATTTACACTATGACGATATTTCAAGAAGCAATCATTCTATTCATATCAAAAACACAAAGAGTCGAATGGATCGATATACAATTCTTGCTGACAGAACGCTTGATATTCTCACTGAATACTGGTATCAGTGCGGTAGACCTCGAAATATTTTATTTCCTAGTCAAACAACTGGAGAATATCTGGATATTTCTGCTGTAAATCAAGTGTTAAAAAGAAGTGCTAAAAGAGCCGGGATTACAAAGCATGTAACATCCCATGCTTTTCGTCACAGTTTTGCTAGCCATCTTTTAGAATCCGGGTGTGATATCAAATACATTCAGGCGTTATTAGGACACCTTGATCCTAAATCTACGGAGATTTATCTTCATGTAAGCAACAAAACGCTGCTTGGTATTCGCAGTCCTTTTGATGTACAGGAGGATTAGTCATGTCAGACAAACCTACTGTACAAGATATCTTTCATCGTTTTTATCCTGATTATCTGGATAAATACTCGCCATCTCCGGTACAGATGAAAGTTGCCAACTGTATTATCAATTGCAAGACTGGCGCCTATGGTGCTAACATCAGCGTCTGTGAAGACTGTGGACATCCACAGATTCATTATAATTCCTGTCGCAACAGATGCTGTCCTATGTGTCAGGCCCTCCCAAAAGAGAGATGGATGGATAAACGCCGTGAAGATGTTTTGGAAGCTCCTTACTTCCATGTAGTGTTTACTGTACCTCAAGAACTAAATCCATTAATCTACAGTAACCAACAGCTTTTATATGATGCTCTGTATCATTCTGTCTCAGCAACAATTGATGAGTTAACTGCAGACACAAAGCATCTTGGTGCAAGAGTTGGATATATTTGTGTATTACACACTTGGGGTTCCGAAATGAATTATCATCCCCATATTCATGTCATTCTTCTTGGTGGAGGTCTGACTGCTAAAAATCAATGGCGTGATAATGGAGAAGAATTCTTTCTTCCAATAAAGGTTTTATCGAAACTATTCCAAGGTAAATATCTGGATGAATTAAAGACTCTTTGGGAAGAGCAAAAACTACAATTCCACGGAAGTAGTGAGAAATATCGTAATCACTATACATTTAAAGAGTTGCTGAATATCTGCTATGAAAAAGACTGGGTTCCACACTGTAAGAAAACCTTTAACGGTGCACAGTCCGTCATTAATTACCTCGGCAAATACACCCACAGAATTGCCATCAGCAATCATAGAATCATCCGCATGAATGAAGATACCGTTACTTACTCTGTAAAAGATTACCGTGAAGAAGGTAAGTGGAAAGAATACACCATTCCCGGAGTTGAATTTATCCGAAGATTTCTTATGCATGTACCACCAAAGCGTTTCGTGAGAATCCGCCACTATGGATTACTCAGTACTCGAAGCAAGACTAAGAATCTGACCTTGTGCCGGAATCTGCTTGGTTGTAAGCAGTATCTATCCCGATTAAAAGATATAGAAACATCCCAGATACTTGAAACCCTTTATGGTATTAAAGTTACTGTTTGTAAATGCTGTGGCGGTCATCTTGGCAGACCACATAAAAGAATACCGCTTCGAATTTAAATACTATAATTCATACTTTTTCAAAAGCCTCAGAAATGAGGTTTATTTGTCATGTCTTGATTTTGAATAATCACCTCCGATTCCAATAGTATAGACTTCTCATTTCCGTAAGGTACAGAGATTGAAACTCCATACATATCGGCTATCCGGACGCGACTTTGTTCACTATAGAAAAATCGAAATTGGTGCAAACGACAGGGCAGTTTATAAAAATGTGTAAACTGCTTTATCTTTTACACCAACTTCGATTGGTTTCTAATCAATTTTAAATTGGCATCTGTGACCTTGTCAAAAAGTAATCATCATCACTCACTGTGGTGAATGATATATAAGGGTTCCATTTATAAAATGTTTTATGTGTTTGCCATTCCCGAGTTGTTTTAAGAAATGTAACTTGACCAGTCTGTGTATCCTTACGATACTTTCTATATCGCATTAACGTATCATCTCCGCATGATTCATCTGCGATATAACGTCCTATAAATTCATGTTCAGTATCAGCCTTTTTCACTAAAATTGCATCTATGTTACAGTTCCTACAATATATCGCTCCATCATCGCATCTATTAAGAAGTAATACATCTATCTCCTCTGGCAAAACAGAAATATCATCCGCACTCTCGAAATATATTACTGCAAAATTACTCTCTGGAGAACTATTCATTTTTTGCTGCCAACCTTTAAATTTATTATATCTGTTATATATATACGTTTTCTTAGGATATTCTTTTTTCAACTCCACCATAAAATTATCAAACGATTTTGATACAAAATCATATATCAGATTTAAATGTGTCACTATATCTTTTTTATCATGCTGAATCTCCTTACGGTAAAAAGAGTTGATATTCGAAGCATGATTATCTCCTAAAATGTCCATAGACACCTTCAAATACACATCACAAGTATGTTTTGTTCTATTATTAAATGCATCAATATACTGAAATGCAGGGTCACCACTTATAGCATTATACCATGCAGACATATCCGGGAAATCCTGACTATATGTCTGCTGATTAAACACTTTTAGCATTGCCGGAAAATCTACACTGTCTGCTTTTTTTGCTCTTGCCCCCAACAATGCAACATTAGCAATCTGAGACATACTATCAAATACATTTCTAACATATTGAAAAAAATCTTTTGTCAACTTGCCTAACAAAAATTGACTTGATACCTCTTCGTTAGCAATAGAAGTATTATAAACAGGCAAATTTTCAGAAGTAATGCTAATCCTCCTTAGCCCATCTTCTTTTGACATAACTTCGTTAAATAAATTTTCTTTCCATTCCTCATGTTCTTGATGCATAGTAGCAATCAAACGTGAAATTGTGTCTTTACAATACTTTGCTATATGCAGAGTTCTCTCTGTATTTTTCACAAATTGCCATGCCTCATATATTCCATTATCATATAATTCATTCTCAAGAGTCTTATCTATCGTCATAATTTATCCTTTCTGCTTCATATTTGTTATAGAACATCTTAACACTTTTATTATACTATACTATTTAATCAAAAACAGACAATTCTATATTTTTTTCTTCGCTAATCTACAAAAAAATACCCGTCATCTACATTATCATAATTTCATATTCTACCTTTTGGGATACTTAGCAAGCACTGCCTGTGTCCGTACACAGGCTCAAAATTTTCCCAAACTGTTACCACTGTTCATGACAAATTTTCTTAGGGAAGTATCCCTAACCCTCTTATTTATTAACTTGCATTTCCTTTCTGATACCTTGACCTTTTATCTATAATTTGATACAATTTTCTTTGGATAATTCTATCTAAAATTGAATAACTATTGAAACAGACTGTTGTAAATATCGAAATTTTTACAGCAGTTTTTTTGTACCCATTTTTAAGAAAGGAAGTGTCAGAATTGGCAAACAGAACACGCACCAACCGTAACGAATTTCACTTAAATGATGACGAGCAGTACATACTTGATGAGAAGTTTAGGCTCTCCGGAATGAAAAGCAAATCCGCATTCTTACGCAAACTCATTTTGTATGGATATGTCTATGATGTGGATTACAGTTATCTGAGAAATTATAATACGGAGCTTGGACGGATAAGCTCTAGCCTTAACCAGATTGCAAAAAGAATTAACAGTACCGACCACATCTATCAGGAAGATATGGACGAAGTAAAGGAGTTGATGAATGAGGTATGGCGTACACAAAAATCCATGCTATTAAAGCAACCGTTGATAAAGCAATAGACTACATCTGCAACCCGGATAAGACGGACGAAAACATCTTCATTTCTTCCTTCGCCTGTTCTCCGGAAACTGCTGCGATTGACTTTAAATATACCCTCGACCATTGCAGAGAAAATAGTCCCAATAAAGCCTATCATCTCATACAGGCTTTTGCTCCCGGTGAGGTAAGTTTTGAGGAAGCTCACAGGATTGGAAAAGAGCTTGCAGACCGACTATTACAGGGGAAATATTCCTATGTAGTTACCACCCATATTGATAAAGGTCATGTCCATAATCACATCATATTTTGTGCTGCGGATAACATCAATCATGACAAATACCATGACTGCAAACAGTCCTATTATCGCATCCGGCATCTGAGTGATGAGCTGTGCATGGAACACAATCTCTCCGTCATTATCCCCGGCGAAAAGCGTGGCAGAAAATACAATGAATGGGACGCTGACAAAAACGGAACTGCATGGAAACCACAGCTACGAAAAGACATCAATTCCTGTATTAAATCAGCTTCCACCTACGAGGAATTTCTACTGCTTCTACGAGCCAAAGGTTATGAAATCAAGGGCGAAGAATTTGGAGAAAATGCACCCAAATATATCTCCTTCCGCCCCTTGGGAAAAGATCGTTTTATCCGTGGTAGCGTGAAATCTTTGGGTAAGGAATACACAAAAGAGCGTATCAGAGAACGCATAGAATTAAAGCGTGAACGAAAGGCAATCATCCCCAAAAGGGACTATGCTTCACGCAGACTTGTTGACACTTCTGATGAGAAATTTCAAAATGCTCCCGGTCTAAAGCGTTGGGCAACCATTGAGAATTTGAAAATAGCTGCACAGAGCTATGCAGAAGCTGAGTCCATTACCAAATTGGAACATGAAATTTCTGTAAAAACCGAAGCCGGAAAATCGGCAAAACAGAGCGTTGTGGAATTGGAACACCGTATCAAAGACCTTGCAGAAATCATCAAATATGCCGAACAGTATCGGGCCAATCGCTCCTATCATATCGGCTACAAAAAAGCCAAGAATCCGGACGCATATTTCCGTCGATATGAAAGTCAGATTATCCTCTATGGTGGTGCAAGACGAATGCTTGAACAGGCAGGCATCAACCTAAAATCTTTGAATATCGACAAGCTAAAGAGCGAGTATCAGGAGCTGACTCGGCAAAAAGATGAGCTTACTTCCACCTACAAATCTTACGAAAAAGAAGTGCGTGAGCTTAGCCGGAAGTTGGATAATCTCAATCAGTATCTTGGACGGGATACTACCTCTGCTCTCTCCTCCGAACAACAGGACAAAAGCAAAAATCAAACCCTATAATGACACAAGGCAGATACCTCATATCGAGCATCTGCCTTGTAATATTACTCATTTTTATCTTCAAATTTCTGTTCGAGATTAAATCGTTCTCTCTCTATCTCTTTCTTTAATTCTTCCTCCGTTGGAATATAAAGCTTATATTTTGAAGCAAATAAATGGTCATTTTCATTTAGCACCGAATACTTAACCATTGTTTCATTTTTCTCTGAACAAAGAACAATTCCAATAGTAGGATTATCGCCCTCTGTTTTAACATTTTCTTCAAAATATTTTACATAAAAATCAATCTGCCCCACATCCTGATAAGTAAGTTTATGTGTTTTCAAATCAATCAACACAAAGCACTTCAAAATGTAATTATAAAACACAAGGTCAATATAGTAATGATCTCCGTCTATGGTAATTCTTCTCTGCCTTGCTACAAAGCAGAATCCCTTTCCCAATTCGAGCAAAAATTTCTGCAAGTTGTCAATCAATCCCTGCTCCAATTCATGCTCCAGATATGCCTTATTTTCTTTCAATCCTAAGAACTCTAATATATATGGGTCTTTAATCAAATGCTTGGGTTCTACATTCGGTTCTAATACCTGTATCTCTCCTCGCACCTCTGCTCGCTTACTCTCATTAGTAGCTAAAATTCTTTCATAATAAAATGAATTTATCTGGCGTTCCAGCTGACGAACGCTCCATGCACAATCCACGCATTCCTTCACATAGTAATCTCTTTTTTCCTGCTCTTTTATGCGAATTAGCAGCCTATAATGAGTCCAACTCAATTCGGCACTCACTGAGTGCCAATTTGGAAAACACTCATAAAATTGACGCATATTACGAAGATTTCTTTCCGTAAATCCTGCTCCAAATTCTTTCTGCAATTGTTCTGAAGCATACTGAATTAACTTTTTTCCATATGTGGAGTCAACGCTGTTTTGAGCTTCATATAATTGTTTTCCAATCAGCCAATATGCCGCAACCATTGCTGCATTAACTGTAGTAACAACTTTTTCTTTTGCTTCTAAAATTGCTTTTCTTATATCTTCATATTCCGGGAAATTATTATTTTGAACCGAAATGATGTCCTTCTTATCCAACGCAAAAACCTCCTACTCAGATGTTTTTCAAAAATGGCACTCACTGAGTGCCACTTTCAAATTTGCAACACATACACTAAAATTATACCCCACTAATGTCAATTTCTCAATCAGATTGTATACAAAAATTTATGATATTTTTTTGCAAAATAAAAAGTAGGTAGCCAGCCAAACACAGCCGACTACCCACCAAATTATTTTACTCTGCTGCTTCCAACACTACCTCTGCAAATTCTTCATCGGTCATGTTCTGAAGCTTGCCTATTACCCTGTTCGCAAGTTCCTCCATACCCCTATCGTCCAGATGTGGCAGAACCTGGCCAATATCTTCTATCAGCTCTGTTCTGCCCTTTGCTTCAAATACACACATCAAATTGATTTCTTCTACCGTGAAATTACTCATAATCCTACATCTCCCTTTGTGTTTTTCTATCCTGATCTTTTTGTACAGTCTTATCCTTATGCTCTATGGCAGCCTTCTTCTCTGCTAGCTTTTCCCGTATGGAAATTCTGCCAGCCATACGCTCCTGCTCTTTCTTTTCCACACCGTTATTCAGCACATTATCAACCATGTTATAATTGCCTTCTTCAAGCTCCTCCACCTTTGCCAGAGGTTTATAGGCTGACAGCTTATCTAACAGCTCCTGAGCCTTTCTGACGGTCTGTATTGCTTCACTGTTGTCCGTATCCATACCCTTTCCGAACATATCCACAATGCCCTCTCTGATACCGTCTGAAACAATGGCATTTAAGAAATCGTGCAGATATTCCGCATTTGCGCTTCTGATGTCCTCTGCTATGGTTGCTATCTGTGCATCCCTGTCATCCACCGTATCACGGTATTGGTAAGTATCATAATCATAAGAAAGCTGGTCTATCTGAGCTGCAAGAATGGCAGTCTGAAACTTCTCCAAAGAACCACGCACCTCTATATCCGGTAGCTTATCAATCAGTTCCCCAATGACTTCGATTGCCTTTGGATTATCGGAAATATCCGGTACATATTCAAGCATTTCCAAATCAACAACCTTGCCCGATACTATATCCATCTCCACATCCTCAAAAGGCTCTGCACCTTCCGTATGAATATGAATACCTATGCTTGGAATACCATTCATTCGCTCCGGCGGTATCTCATTGAATAACTGGATAGCTTCCTCTACGGTTTCTATTCCCTCATGGAACTCTCCAAGATTATGAAATTCCCCACACTCTGCAACCGTTAAGGTAACAACTGTTTCTTTCTGCTCTGCTTCCGTCACAACTTCTTTCTGCATAGCTTCCCGCTTCTCTGCAAGATAGCTTTCCACTCCCGGAAGATAGGTTGCAAGTGTTCCGGTCTTGCCCTCTGTAATCGGGTTAATATCCACCTTGACACCGCCTATCATCAGACCGTCCTCATTAAAGGCATTGAACAAATCATCTTCATTCTCTCTGCCCTTATATTCCACAACCACATCAAGGTCAGAACCTTCCTTCTCCAGACCTCGGCATCGGCTTCCTGATACGACCACATCTACAATCTCCATAGAAATGTCATACTCCTCCAGCTTTGCCATGATATGGGCATAAACAGTCTGCTCCACATCTTCCGGACTCTGCCCCTCAATGTCATTGAACATTTCATTGGTCTTTGCCTTAAAATCAGAAACCACATGATTAGCTTCTATCTCTGCCTGTTCCACTGCATCTGCTTTTTCCATAAGCTCCTCATAGTCCACCGGAACACGTTCTGTCTGCTCTGACACTCCCATATCCTCTAAAATATCATTTAAAGCTGCATGAATGGTTATGTCCGGATTATCATACACTCCACCGTCAATGAGCTTATAATCCGCACCCAAAATGGAATAATCATAGCCACCCTCACAGAACTGTATGCTGACAAATTTATCATCAATGGCAAATGCCATCTGCTCCGGCTCATATCCCCTAAATTCGCTTTCTCTTACCTTTGCAACCAATTCTTCGGGTATTTCAAAATATCTTGCTTCCTCGCCATCACGGACGGTTACAACGGGTATGTTCTCCTGCAGGCAGTGGTCTTTCTCGTCCATTGGATAATTCCACAGCTCTGCGTTATGGTTCATTATCTCCATCAATCCATCCACCGATACCTGTGCCGGTTCCATATCAAGCAGTATTTCATACTCCACCACAGACAGCTCTTTGTCTGCTATGTCTGCAAATCGGTTATTTATGCTGACATACTCATTTTCCCACTCCACAAGCGGTATATGCTCTATGATGTGTCTCTGGTTAGCTGTCGGCATAAGGTGTTCCATTTTGCCCTGTTCATAAAGCGTATCGAAACGATCCATGTACATGGAAGCGTCTTCGATACCTGTACTATGAAGATGATGTTCAAATCTTCGCTTCACAAAGTCCTTTACTTCCTCCGGGGATATATCTCTGTGAAGCCTTACCTTATCCACCAGCTCATTACACAAAATCTGCAAATCGTCCATAAAACGGTTGCTCTGCGTTGCTTCACTGCTATGGGTAAAATCAAGGCTTAATACATTTTCATTATTCCTTGCATGGATAACATCAAATTCAATGCCATGCACATTGAAACCGAGGGTAGTTCTTGCCTTATCCTCCGTATCACTAAACTGTGCATCCTTCTCCCGGTATGCCTTAAACTGCTCTACAGCTTCCTCAAAGCTGTCAAAACGCTCTAATTCACTCCTTTCCGGACTGTTCTCTGCCCAAGTGGATAAATCGGCAATGACATAGTAGGAAACCTTGTCATTCTCCATATCCATGTGCTTCTGCAATACTCTTTCTTCCATGATACGCTCAAGCTGTGCTTTACCATTTACCATGAAAGAGCCGATGTTGTTCTCCTTATTGTGTGGCAGATTGGCAACCTCACGCTCCACCTCATAAAGAGCCTGTGTAGCATCCTCATAAGTGTCATACTGCACTCCGGCGGGTGTGATGTCCTTAATCTGGTTCTGCAACCAAAGGAGCCTGTAATCTCCGTCCCCATAAGGGTCATCAATGGCAAAATAATTCTGCCCTAAGTCAAGCTCCCCAACATCTCTCCACTCATTGTAATTCACAAGAAAAACTGCATTTTCCCTTTCCGGTTCTTCCCCGGCGTGTTCCTTTGCAATCTCTCCAAGCACTTCCATTGTTTCATCAATCACGGAAGTCTGCTCTGCTTCCCGTTCCTTGGTCATCTCCTGTATAAACTCTGGCACTTCCTTATACCCGAAAGAGTCTACAAAATGACAGCTATTCTCCCCATTCTGATGAAGTACCACCACATCACCGACTGATAAGGAATGACCTCTGAAATCTTCCGGACGGTCTATGTTAAATTGGGTAAAAATATCCTCAAGGCTTGTACCTTCCTCCAGAGGTGCAGTATAAACCAAATCGTAATTCTCTCTTGTGATTGCTATGCCCTTCATTTCAAGGAAATCAGAGTTCATAAAGTGAATATCCCTTGCCTCTGGACTGTCATTAAGCTGATAAATACCAAACTGATTATCTCTGCCATATAAAAGCTGTGCTTCCCTGTTGGCAGAACTCTCCTCCAGTTCCTCACGCATGGTCTGATGTTCCAGATATGCGTTCCAATCGTCTTTTTCCACACCAAACATACCCTTGTGTGCCTGTAATTCTTCCATATCTTCAATTACCGTTTCCGAACCGTCCTCATGGAGCTGATATACTGCAACATCCTCTCTGAAAAGCTCCGCAGCTCTCTCCTGTGTCAGCGGTAACATTTCCGCCCAGGTATATCCATACTCGTGCATCTCGGAAATTCCCACCATTCCGTCCGGTAAGGCATCAATCTCTGCCTGTGCATTGATAACTGTCTGTGCCACCAGATTAGGGAAATTTTCTTCATTCATGACGATATGCTCCGCAAGCTCCCTTGTTTTTTCCATATCTCCCAGCTTGTAGGCATAATTTACAATCAGATTACGCTCATCCGCACTGAAAATGGTCTTTTCACGCTCCATCTCGTTAATAAGCTGTTCTGCCTGTTGCATAATAGAAAGCTCCGCATCCGGCTCCACAACTTTGTCCTGTTCTGCCATTCTTGCCTTTACATCGGTTATCTCATAAGTGTCCGTATTATAAACATAATCCAAGTGGTACTCCTCTACTTCCTCGGTCTGCTCATCGGCAAGTGGTGTAACCCAACCACCTTTGCTCTCAAGATAGGCTTCCACACTTAATCTGTCATCATCATTCATGGCTGCAAGAGAAGCAACAAGCTCCTCCCCACTCATACCTCTGACATTCAACAGGTCATACTCGGAACGGTCTGTATTTGCCACCAACAGCACAATATCCTGTGTCTGCTCTGCTTCCGTTACTCGCTCCTTCTGAAGCTCCTGTAACTGTGCTTCAATACCGCTGATTAACTCCGAAGCAGTTCTCCTTATCGTATCAAGGGAAGATTTCAGCTCCGTCATTTCCTTGCCACTGCTCCATCCGGCAATATAACCAAAGGAATAATCAGAGGTATCAATCCCGAAGTGCTGGCACACGGTATAAGCAACACTCTCCGCTTCCACCTCTTTCGTGTTACGGTCTTTACGCTCCGAAAGGTCTGTTTCCTTTTCCCTCTCCCTACTGTGCAGCTTTGCGTGTGCCACTTCATGGATAGCAGTCTTGACCGTCTGGCTCTCACTCATGCCTTCCTGTATGGCAATACGGTTCATGGTTGTACTGAAATATCCCTTGGCTTCTCCCGGTATATCCTCATATTCAATCGGTGTGGGCGATACAACTTCCAACGCTTTCATAAACTCCTGATACCCGTCCACATCTGCCGACAACTCATCTACGGAAAGCTCCGGAAGTTCTTTTCCGTCTGTCTGTGACACATCAAATACCGGAACAACACGAAATGCCGGAATTTTAATCTCAACTTCCTCCATAATGGGCATACCGTCCTTATCGAGCATCGGCTCATTGGTTACCGGGTCAATCTTTTCCTGTTCCTCTTTGATTTTATAGGGTGCGGGAGCTAAGATACGGATACCCTTTTCGCCTTTTTTTACATGGCGTTCAAAATTCCTCTGCCAAGCCTTGTATCCGGCCACTAAAGTAGCGTCAGGCTTTTGCATAGCAATTAAAAGGGTATTGTTAAAGCTGTAATTATGAAACTTGGACATGGTATTTAAGTAAGATTTGTATTTCTCACTCTCAAAAAGCTCTTGTAATCCCTGCTCCAGCTTCTCCGTAATCTCCTGTACTTTCTGCTTCTCTGTTTTAGCATCTGCCATTGTTTTTCCTCCTTCATTCGCTCAAGAATAGAAGAAAGCAGATAGATAACTACCTGCTCTCTCCAAAATCACTATAAACTTGCTTCTTTATTCTTATTTTTTGCCATATCCGGCTCTTTCTTGGTCTGTTCTGATTTTGCCTTCATCTGTGACAGTTTTTCCTTAATGGAAACCCTTGCACCTTTGTCCGCTTCCTTCCCGGTATGAAGTCCGGCTGAAACCTTATCGAGCTTTTCCATAGCTTTATCAATCCCATCAATCTGCTTGCGGAAAGCTGCTATATTACTCTTTACAGGCATATTCATAACCCTTGTAAGACCTACACCCGGCTTCTCGTCAGATACTTCCTCCGTACCTTTTCCGGCAATCAGCCTTCCCACATTGGCAAAGCTGTTTCCTATCTGCTTTAATTCATCCCCGATACTGTCTATCTGATTAGCAGTCTTTTCATAATTCGTCATTATATCCACCAATCGCTCACGGGTATTCTCAAGCACCGATTTCACACCGGAAATACCAACTTGCAGAACCTTGTTCATCTCCTCCCTTCCTTTTTCCTTAAATGCAGTAACCGCCTTCTTTGCAGTATCAATCAAATGGTCTTTGATTTCCCCAAATCGCTCCGACAGGCTGCTTATCTTCTCCTGAAGCTGTGATACCTTATCCATGAGTTTTTCCGTAACTGCCTTTGGCTGGTTCTTCTGCATCTCGGCTAACTGCTCTCTTACGCCCTGTAACTCATCCACCATGACGCTAAGCTGTACCTGCATCCCTGCTACAAAATTAAGCACTTCCAAAAAGTCCTGTGACTGCTCCTTCATGCCCTGTTGCCCCATGATGTCCATGAGCTGTTTGATTACATCCATATCCTCTACATTCTGTGTTGTGTTCTGTTCATTCTCTGCCATAGCAACCTCCTATAAACTTTCTTCTTTTCCCTTGCCCTTTAGTTCCGGCTTATCCGGCAATCTCTGCCCGGAAGCCTTTTCTTTCATCTCGGCAAGTTTTTCTCTGATTGAAATGCGACCATTCTGACCGTCAGCCAATCTTGTTTCGCCCCTATGCTCTGCAATACGCTCCGACATCGTCCAACTTGCCACAGGCTTTGCGGGTGCATCCGCAACCATATCCGTATCCGTTAATTCGCTCTGCTCCCCATTCTCCGGCTCATCATCGTCCATAACCATGGCACTATCTCCCTTTTCGTCCATGTTAAGCAGTGCATTTAATTCCGCCAGACGCTCCAGCTTCTCACTAAGCTCCGCTTCCTGTGGGAATTGTTTGGTTACTTCCACTTTTGCAGTTTCAAGCTGATGTTCCACATTGGCGAGCTTCTGTTCCACATCTGCCATTTTTCCGGTCATTGCATCAAGGGCATTACTGAGTCGTTGCAGATTTCCCAAAGGATCTGCGCCGATTTCCACCTCATGGCTCAACTGCCCTTTTAATGCAATGGTAAACTTGGAGCTGAAACTGTCAAAAGTTACACTCATCTTAAAGCCTTGAAATTCTCCGATTGCAACCGCTGTGTTTGGCTGCTTTGCATTCCGGCACATATCAATCAGTACCGTTCCGGCTTCCTTCTTATCCGTAAATACACGATTTCCGATTTTTATGGAAAAACTGTCCTTGTCAATCGGTTTATTCTGCTCGTAGGTCTGAATGTCAGCTTTGTACCCGGCAAGCCTTTCTTTCATGGTGGCTATCTGCTTCGGATAATGCTGTGCGATATTGTCCTCCAAACGGTAACGCTGGCTTGTGTGGTTGGCTTTTAACAGTTTTAACTTCGATACCTGTATATCCAAATCCATTTTCTCCTTAATGTAGGGATTTCCTGTCGCAAGTGCCTTAACCTCCGCATAGGACAATGCCGCTTCGTCAATGTCCTCACAGCTACGCACAGGAGATTTGCTTGTCATTATCTGCCCGATAAACTTCTGCTTATTCTCAATGAGCTGCCATGAATAACTGTCGAATGTTCCCTCCGTCACATAACGGAAAATCTTTACCTTCGGGTTAAGATTGCCCTGTCTTAAAATTCGTCCTTCCTGCTGTTCAATGTCAGACGGTCTCCACGGTACATCCAAGTGGTGAAGTGCAATAAGTCTGTCCTGTACATTGGTTCCGGCTCCCATCTTTGCAGTAGAGCCAAGTAAAAAGCGAACCTGTCCGCTTCTTACCTTTGCAAACAGCTCCGCCTTCCTTGTTTCCGTATTGGCATCGTGAATAAATGCAATTTCTTCCTTTGGAACACCTTTCGCAATTAACTTATCCCTGATGTCCTCATACACATTAAATGTACCATCGCCTTTCGGTGTGGACAAATCACAGAAGATAAGCTGTGCTGATTTCTGCTCCTTGGTATCTTCCCAAATCTCAAATGCCTTATCCACACAGGTGGTAGCCTTGGAATTATCATCATCGGGAAGCATATCGTTAATCAGTCTCTGGTCAAGTGCCAGCTTTCTTCCGTCATTTGTGATTTTCAGCATATTGTCAATGTGTGCTTCCACTCTCCTGTCACGAACAGCTTCAGCTCGCTCCGCAAGGGAAGCAACCATTTCCTTCTGATGTTCACTCGGCTTTAGCACTACATTTTCATACTCTGCTTCCGGAACAGGGAGCTTTAACATATCCGGTGTCTGAATGTCCGCACTCTCCTTAAAAAGTGCAATCAGTTCCGGCAGATTGAAGAACTTGGCAAATCGTGTCTTTGCCCTGTAACCTGTTCCCTCCGGTGCAAGCTCAATGGCAGTCTGTGTCTCTCCGAAAGTGGCTGCCCAACTGTCAAAGTTGGAAAGACCCAGCTTCTGGAGCGTATTATACTGCAAGTATCTCATGTTGGTGTAAAGCTCCGTCATACTGTTGGAGATTGGTGTACCTGTGGCAAAGGTTATTCCCTTACCGCCTGTCAGCTCGTCCATGTACTGACACTTTGCAAACATATCCGAGGACTTCTGTGCTTCTGTCTGTGCAATGCCTGCCACATTTCTCATTTTAGTGTAAAGGAACAAATTTTTATAATTGTGCGACTCGTCTACAAAGAGCCTGTCCACACCCAACTGCTCAAAGGTTACCACATTGTCCTTTTTGCTTGAGTCATTCAATCGGGACAGCCTTGTGGATAATGATTTTTTCGTTTTCTCCATCTGCTTAATGGTATAACGCTCTCCCTTGGCTGCTTTGGTAGCTTCGATTGCCATTTCAATTTCCCGTATCTGGTTTTCAATCATGGCTATCTGTCGCTCCGTGGATAACGGTATCTTCTCAAACTGCGTATGACCGATAATAACCGCATCATAATCGCCTGTTGCAATACGGGAACAGAACTTCTTACGGTTGGCTGGCTCAAAATCTTTCTTGGTGGCAGCTAAAATATTTGCACCCGGATAAAGCCTTAAAAAGTCACTTGCCCACTGCTCCGTAAGGTGGTTTGGCACTACAAATAAGCTCTTTTGGCACAAACCTAATCTCTTACTCTCCATTGCTGCAGCAATCATTTCAAAAGTCTTACCTGCACCCACGCAATGGGCAAGTAAGGTATTATCTCCGTAGAGCTGATGTGCCACTGCGTTAAGCTGATGAGGTCTGAGTGCAATATCCGGTGTCATGCCCGGAAATTTTAAATGGGAACCGTCATACTCTCGTGGTCTGGTGGAATTAAAAAGCTCGTTATACTTGGCACACAAAGTCTGCCTACGCTCCGGGTCACGAAATACCCAGTCCTTAAAGGCTTCCCTTATGGCTTCCTGCTTCTGACTTGCAAGCATGGTTTCCTTTTTGTTTAGGACACGCTTCTCTTTTCCGTCCTCCTCTATGGTGTCAAAGATACGGGTATCACGCAAATTCAGTGAGTCCTCCAGAATACGGTATGCGTTTGCCCTTCCGGTACCGTAGGTCATGTTTACAAGGGTATTACCATGGTCAGCATTTTTGCCCTTCACATTCCATTGTCCGGTTACATCGGAATACTGCACACCAACCACATTGCGGTTAAACAAATAATCCGGTGTTTCAAAGGTTTCACGCATGAAGTCCTCGATGTACTTGGTATCAATCCATGTTGCACCGATACGCACCTCAATTTCCGAAGCATCAAGCTCCTTTGGCTGTACGTTCTGAAGTGCTGAAACATTGATTGCAAACTCCGGGTGGTTCTCTGCAAATACCTTTGCTATCTGCAATTTTTCCCTGACATTTCCGCTTAGATATTCATCCGCAGTTTCCCATTTTTCTGTCACAGGGTTCTGAAAGATTACCCCGGCAAGCTCCGCTGTCACTTCCTCCTCGCTCTTTCCGGTAAGCTCTGACATAAAGCCTAAATCAACTCTTGCTTTTTCTCCAAGAGATACAGCCAATGCTTCACTTGCGGTATCAACACTTGTGACAACCTCTGCTTTCTTAATGGTTCTCTTACTAAACATATCCGCCTTGCCTTTGAAGTTACCCTCATCGTCCAGCTTTTCCAATGAACAAAGCAGACAATAGCTTGAGTCCTGATTAAACGCTCTTTTATTGGTCTGTGAATTGATAAGACCGTATTTCTTGGAGAACGCATCATATAACTCATTAAGCTCCGTCTGCTTATTTTTTATCATTTCTTCCGAATATTCATTTAGCTGATAGTCAATCAGTTCCTGTGTACAGTCCCTAATCTGCACCATGCCCTTCATACGCTGTTCCATGGTTTCAGATACTTCCACAGGCTTCATAATGGAATTTTCACGGTAATACACCCTGTCATCCACTAAAGTATAGCTATAATTCTTCACATTAGGGTCAGCGGGGATAGCTTCCCTTGCAAGCTCGTCATCAAGCTCCGCAAATTCAATCTGCTCTATGCTGCCCTCGATGTGGGATACTGCCTTTGCAAGCTGTTCCGACAAGGGAATGGAAGTGTCCGGTGTGCAGGTGGCTTCCATGCCAAACGGCCCACTGACCATTTCCATTTTTCCAAGCACCATTTCCGGGTGGTCTGCAAAGTATTGGTTCATGGCAATGCCATCTGCATTTTCGGTAAGGTGTACCCAATCCGGCTCGATGTCCATTACCCTGTCACGCTTCTTTAAGAACAGAATATCAGAAGTGACTTCCGTTCCCGCATTTTCCTTAAAGGCTGTGTTTGGAAGCCTGATTGCACCAAGAAGCTCGGCTCTCTGTGCAAGATACTTTCTGACCTCCGGACTTTTCTTATCCATGGTTCCCTTACTTGTGACAAAAGCCACCACACCGCCCGGTCTGACCTTATCCAAGGTCTTTGCGAAAAAGTAATCGTGAATGAGGAAGTTGTGCTTATCGTATGCCCTGTCCGGCACCTTGTACTGACCAAACGGAACATTACCGATTGCCACATCAAAGAAATCGTTAGGATAATCGGTCTTTTCAAAACCTGTAATCTTTACATCTGCCTTCGGATACAACTGCTTTGCAATACGTCCGGTAATTCCGTCAAGCTCCACACCGTACAGTCTGCTCTCCTGCATCTTCTCCGGAAGCATACCAAAGAAGTTACCCGTACCCATTGCCGGCTCTAAAATGTTTCCTTTGGAAAATCCCATCTTATCAATCGCATCATAAATCGCCTTAATAATCACAGGACTTGTATAGTGGGCATTTAAGGTACTCTCCCTTGCTGAAGCGTATTCCTCGGAAGATAACAGGCTCTTTAATTCCTGATACTCACTCGCCCAATTCGCCTTGGTTTCGTCAAAGGCATCGGCAAGACCGCCCCAGCCTACATACTTAGCCAAAATCTGTTGTTCCTCCGGTGTAGCAATACGGTGTTCACTCTCAATCTTTTCAAGGGTGCGGATTGCTTCCACATTCTGACGGAATTTCTCCTTTGGTGCAAAGCCTTTCCCTGTACTTTCCTCTCCCGGCTCAATACGGAAGTTGACAGCTCCGTTTTTGTCGATTTCCGGTTCTTTTTCTGGCTTTATCTGCGTATCAGCAACAAGCAAATCGTCTGCCTGTTCCTCTACTGCTTCATTCCCAGCTCCGCTAAGTTCTGCACTAAGCTCCTCGGCTTCTTCCATGCTCTCAAAAGTCTGCACATTTCCGTCAATGGCAACATACTCACCTGTCTCACTATCTTCTACCGCAAATGGTTCCTCAAAGGCATCTGATGTTTCCGTAACCGTGTAACGCTCCGTAACTTCTTCTGTCTGCTCCTGAGCCTGTTCATACCTCTTGGAATACTCCTTCGCCTGTTTTAACAGACCGTCCATTATCACGGCTCTTTCCGTATCTCCACTGATAGTCTGGAGCATGACAAAATCGGTTGCATCCACTAAAAGAGTATCGTAAACTGCCTTACCCTCCAAGCTCTGCTCTCCGTCCACAATCATAACGGCTCCGGTTTCCTCGTTCCACTCAACCACATCTTTTCTGCCAAGCTCTCCACAGATTTGTGCAATAACAGACATTTCAGACAATTTATCAGCAAGTGCCTTGTCCGGCTCCCTGTCACGCTCCACATACCGCCTAGCCTGATTGATAAATCCGTCAAGCACCGCCGGGTGGGAAGTCACAGCATAGTCCCTGGTATCCCAATTTGCATAAGGCACAAGGCTCTTTGCCCATTCCTTGTTATTGACAGAAAATCTTCCATCTTGGCTGTTGTGCATAATGGTGTTTGCAAGCACCATTTCCACCCGTTCCTTGCCAAACTGCTCGATAACAGCCTTTGGAGTATCCCTTGGTAACGTATATCCGTCAAAATTCTCTGCAATGGCTTTTTCAATGGCTTCCTTACATTCTACACGGACTCCATGCTCCAGCTTCTCCGCTTCCCTACGCATGGCTTCTTCTGCCCGTTCCTGCTTGTACTGTGCGTATGCTTCCATGCCCTCCGGACTTAAATATCTGTCCTCCTGTACAAGCTCTCTGATACGCTTTTCCACCACATTCCAATTAAGAAGCACCTTTGCATAAGGACTTCCATAATTGCCTTTCTCCAGACGGATACCTTTTGCATCGTGGTCTTCATGTCCGCTGTCACTTCCCGGAAGTGCGTGGGAACTGCCACCTGTGCCATACTCATTTTTCAAAAAATCAACATTTGCTTTCTTATCGTGTCCTTCCATGAAATACTCATAGATACGGAATTTTCCATGCTGTACACCACTTCCCCCCGTAAGCCTGTAATCAATCTCATCCTGTGTAATGAAGTCCTCCAGCTTCACATCCACCGTGTCAGGTGTCGGAAATTCTTTCTTTTCCACCCCTAAATCCGCAAGCTGTTCTAGCAGATAATCCGGTCTTTTCACATACTTCCATTTAATCTGCTTTTCTCCGCTGTCAAGCTGTGCCTGTGCCTTTTCAAGCTCGTCCTTAATCAGTTCTCTGCCTTCTGTTGTGGTTAAAAGCTCACACAGTTTCTCCATGCTTGCCGGGTAATTGGAAAATTTAAGCTCCAGACTCTCCGGCATTTCTGCTACACCGTCACGGAAGAAATTGTTAATATCCGTAGCAATTCTCTCACGTTCTACTGCATCCACAAGGAATACTTCATTGGCACTCATATAGGTACCGTTCTCCACCATGGTACGGATATGACTTTCCACTTCGCTCCAGCTCATGAGTGCAAGGGTATTTTCCTTTGCCGATGTACCATAACCGATACGCATACCCATTTCATCAAACCATAAGGACACGGGATTTCCGTCAAACTCGAATCCTTTTCCGGTAGTCTTGTACTCATTCTTTAGAAATTCCGCCATTGCCTCCGGTGACTTGCCCTGTTGGTACTTGGCATAGATACGCTTTCTGCTGTTATCCCTACCTCCACCACTTCTCAGTATGGTGTCAATCTGGTCTTGTGGTAAAGAAAAAGCAGCGGGCATGGTATATTGAATACTTGCTTCCGCTGCTGCGATTGTGCCGACCTGTTCCTCAAAACTTGGGAATAAACTTAACTGCTGATACGCTCCCGTCGGTTCTGTATTTAGCTGTAAATCAATTCCTTCAGTACGGTTTCCTCCGCTGAATGTCTGATGTTGTTCATCATCTGCACCCAAAGCATCTGATTGTCCGCCTTGAGCTGTTCCGTCACTCCCTGACTCTCCATCATCTGCCCGGTCAGAAGCTCCATTCTCTGCTCTGCCTGTTCCTGTATCGTAAGCAGGTGTTCTTTCAGTTTGCCCCTCAGAAGCAGTCCCGTGTAAACTCCGTTCTTGTTCTCCTGTAAGAACTTCTTCCTCATCAGTCCGTACTTCGTCAGAGTCCCCTCCGGCTGCTTGTCCACCTGTAACATCGGTATCTGATAATCCCCGTTCTGCTCGTATGCTAAATTCATCATTCTGGCTCCTTTCCCCGGCATTTCCGGTCTGTGTGATAGATTGTTCGTCTTGCGTTTCACTTTCACGCTTTAACGCATTATAGTCTGTCTCAGACGCATTTGCAAGTCCTTTTTCGACATTTTTCTCTTGGATGTCGATATGTTCCCCACCTACGCTCATTTCTTCCCGATTTGGGGCAATCTGCCTGTCATACGCTCCGATTGCTTTTCCAATCTCCATAAGGATAGGCTTGGACAAATCAGACACATTCGTACCAAGTTGTGACAGTGTTTCCACCGTGTTAAAATCATGAATGTAGGGAAAACTGATTTCTTCCGCAAGCTCTTTTTCATCCATGCCGCAACGCTTTAACACCGTGTAAGCAATACTGTCCGCAAGTGTTTCCCTTATCCTCACTTCGATGTTAAGCTCATCAAGCTCCTCTAAAAAACTTCCCTCTTTCAGATACTCCATATCCATTGCAAGCTCCCGGTAACACTCCTCTGCAATTCTGCCCGCAATTTCACGAATACGGTCTGTAAAGCCTGCCTGTGCATCTGTTTCCCCGTAAATACTCTCCAGACGGTCAAGTACCGCTTCCGTATGTTCCTCCTTCATCTCCCACAGGTTCGGGAACTTACCTATTCTCCTTGCTTTGTGGACATCTGAAATATCAAAGACATATTTCAGTCCCGAATAGGTATCATCATCAATCAGTGCAATACCCTTTGCACCCTTATTTACCCAGCAGTGCATCTTTTCATTCCATATCTCTATGGACGCACAGGCTGTCGCATCCGGTCTTTGTGCATAGATTAGAAGCTGGTCTTTAAAAGAATACTTATACAGCCTTGAAGCAGTATTCAGATACTTCCTCCAGTTCTCCTCATTCCTTACCACATCTTTTGCGGTGTATTCTGCCAGACCGGAAATCATATCATATTTTCTCATGGTAAACCTCCGTTTTAAAAAAAATAAGACTGCAAGGCACTAATAACGCACCTTGCAGCCTGTTGTTAGTAAATCAAACCGTGTCACTCATAGAACCCATGCTCCTCAATACCTTTTTCCAGAATGGTATGTATCAGTTCCTCAAGCTCAACACCATTGATTTCGCTGACAACAATCAGCTTTGCAAGCGTATCCTTCTGTACCGATACTGCATAATGCTCCTCATCGGCACGAAGTTCATGGACACAGATACCAAGTGCTTCTGCAATCTTGCACATACATTCAAACTCAGGCTCTCTTATGCCCGCCATAATGTCAAGTATTTTCCTCTCTGGTACTCCGGAAAGTCTTGCAAGCTCTGTAATACTGATTTCTTCCTCTTTCATGATATTTAACAGCTTATCTCCTGTTGTAAACATACACGCTACCTCCTATTCTGCTTTTTTATCAAAGGAAAAGGAACTGCCCTTTACCTGTTTAGGTGCAAATCTGCTCTTGACCTCGGCAAGTCTTTTTTCCATCATGGAAAACATTGCTTCAACCTGTTCCTCCGTGTATTCATAACTGCTACGATTAGAAAGGTTCTCAATTCTTCCAATTGCTTCAATCGCCTTATTTACACGATACTCTCCAAGACGGACAAATTTCTCCGCTTTGCTCTCATTATCCTGCACTTTCTTCGTTTCTTCTGCTTCGCTCATCTGCTAATCCTCCTATTTCTTTTTATGCTTTGGGAAGTCCATCGCAAACTTAAACTGCTTCCCGGACTTCTTTTCTCCATCCTTCATATAGCTATAATCCTCAATACCGTTAGGAATGATATAGGCATCGTACTTCTTACCAAGTTTGCTTGTAAGCCCTTTTAACAGTATCTTCTTACCGGAAAGTAAGTTCTTTACCTGTTCCTCCGAAAGGGCAACACCTAAAATTCTACTGACATTCATACCGCACTTATTCACGCAGTAAGCTCCGTATTTACCTTTTAGCACCTCTCCACCACAGTTAGGACACTTGCCAAGCACTTCCTGCTCTTTTGCAAACATTTCTTTCTGCTCGTCGCTGACTTCGTGGTATGTATGGATAAGCTCCAAAACCATAGCCACAATATCCTCCATAAAGCTGTCACGCTCCAGCTCTCCCTTTGATACAAGGGTAAGGGCATTTTCCCAATCCGCAGTAAGCTTCGGAGATTTTACCACATCAGGAAGCACAGTAATCAGCTTCATACCGTCCTCTGTCGGTATCATCTGCTTTTTCTCACGCTTCACAAAACCGTCCTTGACTAACTTCTCGATGATGTCAGCTCTGGTTGCGGGTGTACCAAGTCCCTTACGCTCCACATCGTCCCCCATATCTTCACTACCGGCCCTTTCCATTGCGGACAAAAGGCTGTCCTCTGTAAAGTGCTTTGGTGGACTTGTAAAGTGTTCGCTGACCTTGGTCTGTACTCCGTCAAATGTCATGCCTTCAGAAAGCTCTGGCAGCTTCTTTTCTTCGCTTTCTTTTTCCTCCGTGGTCTTAAAGGACTTCTTAAATGCTTCCTCAAATTCTTTCCATCCGTTTTTAATCACAGACTTACCGGAAGTGGCAAATACATGACCGCCACAGGAAAGCTCTGCCTTGACCGTTTCATACAAATGCTTCTCCCCGGTAGCACACAGTAACCTGTTGGCCACAAGGGATAAGATTTTACGCTCCGTTTCCGGAAGTGCCGCTAAGTCTGTAAGTGCAATTTCCACCGTAGGAATAATCGCATGGTGGTCTGTCACTTTCTTACTGTTAAGCACCCTCTTAATGTCCGGGTTAAACATGACACTCGGAACAAATTTCATGGTATCAAAAATGGCATTGATGACATTCTCCGCTGTCATAGCCATATCATCAGACAAAAACTGACTGTCCGTTCTCGGATAGGTACAGAGCTTCTTTTCATAAAGGCTCTGGGTATATTCCAAGGTCTGCTTTGCAGTGAAGCCAAATAATCGGTTGGCATCTCTCTGAAGCGTGGTTAAATCATAGAGCTTCGGTGGTGCAACCGTCTTTTCCTCTTTTACCACGGAAGTAACAAGAGCCTGTCCGTTCAGACAAGCTCCTGCAACCTTTTCCGCTTCTGTTTTACTGTCAATTCGCTCTGTGGCTGCATCCACACCGCCACAAAGGATATGAGCCATAAAATACTGCTCTTTCTTGAAATTCATAATCTTACTTTCACGCTCCACAAGCATTGCAAGGGTAGGTGTCTGCACTCTGCCCACCTTTAAAACCTTACCACCATACAGCACCGTGAAAAGTCTCGTACCGTTAATGCCCACAAGCCAGTCCGCTTCCTGTCGGCATAATGCAGAGTGGTACAAAGTATCGTAATCACTTCCCGGCTTTAAGTTCTCAAAGCCTTCCCTTATGGCACTTTCCTCCATGGAAGAAATCCATAATCGTTTCATAGGCTTTTCGCACTTCGCCATATCATACACCAGACGGAAGATAAGCTCTCCTTCCCTCCCGGCATCGGTTGCACACACAACCTCGGAAACTCTCATATCGTGCATTAACTCATAAAGCACATAATACTGCTCCTTGGTATCTTCCTTAATCTCATACTGAAAATGCAACGGATTAACAGGTAAGCTCTCATAAGTCCACTTCTTCCACTTCTCTCCGTAGCTCTCCGGCTGTGCAAGCTCAATAAGGTGTCCCACACACCAGCTTACCAGGTAATCGTTACCCTCAAAATACCCGTCCTGTCTGTTGTCAGCACCAAGAACATCTGCAATACTTTTTGCCACACTCGGCTTTTCTGCTATCACTAATCGCATTATTCATCCTCCTGTCCATCAAAAAAATCATCATCGGACTCGTCCTCATCTTCATTTTCAAAGACTTCTTCCTCGTCCTCCTCATCTTCGTCCTCATCCTCAATAAAATCTTCTTTCTTCTTACGGACAACCTTAAAATAATAAGCTCCACCGATAAATGCGACTGCAAGACCGCCAATCAGCACATAAGAAATCATGGGATTAGGTTCTGCCTTTTCTTCCGGCTCCTGTTCGGTTTCCTCGGTATTTTCTTCCGTACCTTCCACTTCTTCCGTCTGCTCCGGTTCTTCTAAAGGCTCTGTGTTATTGTTAGGCAACGCACCATCCGTCACAGGAATTGCCGACTCCAATGCAGCGGAATTTTTCGGTAAGGTTTCGCTGTTGTCAGAAGTAACATTTAACAGGTCATTTTCCGTAATCTCTGTAAGGAAGTACACCATTTCCTGCTCTCCATCCCTGTCAATAATCAGATAAAACACCTTATCCGTTGCAGTCTGAATGGTATAAAATTCTTTTCCCTGTTCTGCTTCTTCCTCCTCTTGTCCAAGTTCTTCTTTTTCTGCCTTATCAGCTTCAGCCATTGCCTGTTTCTTCTGCTCTGCCGCACTCATCTGTGAAGTGGTATTTCCATTACTGTCCGTTTTGGTATGCTCTGTTACAATAGCAGTTGCATTTCCCGGCTTGGTAGCTTCTGCACTTTCAGGTAACTGCTCCGCCGGATTTTCATCACTCTCATCCGCCGGATCTTTGTAGTAGGGATTTGCAGTTTTGTAAACCTCAGACATATTTCCGGCATTATCAAGTGCTGAAATGGTAAAATACTGATACCCGGCATCAAACTGCTGTAAACGGATGTTTAATGTTCCGTTTGTAAGATTGGTAAACTCATATCCGTTCACATATACTGCCTTTGCACCGGAGTCCGTATCATGTACCTGTATGCTTAACAATCCGTCACTTACCGCAGCATTTAAGGTAGGTCTTGTGGTATCAAAACAGCGAATGGAACGGTTCTTCTCGTAGGTATTGCCTTTCTGGTCTGTCACAAGCACATACACTGTGCAATTCTCGGATACCTCAAGCTCCATATCCTCTGTCACTTCGCTCCAGCTTCCATTCTGTCCTACCTTCGCCTGTACCATGGCAATTTCAAAATTGCCTGTGGAAGCAATGTCCTTTACACCAAAGGTTACGATAGCACTATCGTTATACCACCCCTGTGGCTGGTTAATGGTAATACGGACATTAGGAGTTTTATATTCACATTCCCTGTAATCTTGTGCACATACTTCGCAATCTTTGTCATAATCATAAGCACCGCATCTGTCCTCACAGATACATACCGGCTCTGCTATGTCATTGCCGGAGACTGTACCGCCTTCTTCTGTCTCTCCGGTACTGTCCTCTGTGGCTTCCTCAGTCACACCTTCGGTTGCGTTTTCTGTGTCCTGAACATCCTGTTCAGACGTTGTTTCTTCTGTTTCCAAATCTTCTGCCTGTACGCTGATAGCATTTCCCTCATTCATGGCAAATGCTGCCACAGGCATACACAGCAGTACCGCTGATAAGACAAGTGATAACACCGTCTTATGAGATAACTTCATTTTTTTCATGGCTAAGTGCCTCCTTTTTTTCTTTTTCTATTTCTGCCAATAATTCCTCTTCTTCTTTTTGTCTGAGCAACTGTGCAATCTCATGTTCATTGAGCTTATTCAGCAGAGTAAGCTGTTCCATGGAAATCTTGTTTTTCTCAATGAACTTCATCTTCTCTGTATCTTCTGCCATCTTCTTCTGCTCTTCCAAATCCTTTTCCCTTGCCTGCATAATGGCAAGCTGTTCCCTTACCTTCACAAGCTCCTTTTCAATTCTTTCCTTTGTCATATATCCTCACTTCCTGATATTTAATTCAATCTTCCAAAACTGTAAAAATGACTCTGCCAGTAAGAGGTATTGATAGAAGCGTATTTTATCGGGTCACCGCAATGTATCATCACACCATTGCCACAATAGATACCCACATGACTGACCGCACCGCCGGAATTGTATGTACCTGTGAAGAAAATAATATCCCCGGCTTTGGCATCTGCTACTGATACAGGCGTACATTGGTCATAAATGCCCTGTGCTGTAGTTCGTGGCAGATTGTGGACTCCGCTGTTGGTAAATACCCAGCAGACATATCCGGAACAGTCAAAACTTGTGGACGGAGAAGAACCGCCCCACACATACGGATAACCCAAATATCTTGCCGCTTCTTCCATAAGAGCCTGTACGGTTGCATCATCATAGGAATCCGGTGGTGTGACATTTCCTCCGCCACTTCCTCCGCTTGGAGCTTCCCCATACAAGGTTTCCTCTCCTGCATCAAAATAAAATAACGGGTTATAATACTCCCCGTTATACATACACTCAATATGAAGATGACTGCCTGTACTGCTTCCTGTGTTTCCGGTAGTTCCGATAACCGTACCATGTGTAATCGTCTGTCCCGCACTCACGCTTAAAGTGTCCATGTGTGCATACTTGGTACAGTACCCTTCGCTGTTTTCAATTACCACATAATTGCCATAAGAGGCATCATACGCTGCTGTGGTAACTGTTCCGTCCATCGCCGCATAAACCGTTGTACCTGTCGGCACAGCTATATCCACGCCCCTGTGCAACTGCTCAGCTCCTGTGATTGGATTGATACGATACCCGTAGTAACTGCTGATATACTGATACCAATATAAATCAAGAGGGGAATAAAACTGCTGTATCAGACCATGGGTTTCATTGTAAAAGGCGTATAATTCTTTCTGCTCCTCATTCATGTGTCCGGCAACGATTTCCGATAAATCCGTCACATTCAAAGTCACTTCAAGGATTGTTACGGTATATTCTTCTTCCTCTTCATACTCGTATTCTTCCTCTACTTCCTCTCCCGTTACTGGGTCTGTTACTGTTCTTGTGCCTGTCCTTGTAACGGTTCGAGTTCTCGTTTCTGTAGTCGGTGTAATGGTCAGCTCATACATTTCCTCAAACAGACTTTCTATATCGCTTTGTACCTCACTTGCAGTAAACTCCGTGTAAACCGCTGACAGATAACTGATTAAGGCAAACGGGTCATGTCCTATGGCATCTAAATTGTAACGGTATTCATCGTACTCCGGATAATCCGTTTCTATGGCATTGATTTCTTTCTGAAGCTCCATTTCAAGCTCCGAAAATGCCAAATCTGCCGCATCAATCTCCGCCGGAACGCTCATGTAACTGCCTGCCATTGTGGTACTCATTCCATCGGAGAACATTGCCCCACAGGAAGATATGGCAGTCATAAGCATAATCAGAATAAGTGCAAAGATACCAATGGTTACAAACAGTGATACATTTCTGCTTGCCAGCTCCTGTATCTTCTTTGCCACCATCGTTGTAAAATTAGCGGTCTTTACGGTTGCTTCTTTTGCTCCCTTTGCACCCTGTCCGGCTCTTTTTGCTTTTGCATACTCCCGCTTAATTCGCTGTTTTTGCATACGCTTCTGTAACTGCTTTTTTAGGGTCTTTTCATTCATCTGTGGATTTTCTTCTAAAAACTTCTGATACCGGAAATCCACCTCTGCCTTAAACTGCTTTTTCTCTAATTTAGCCACTTTTTCATGCTGTCTTTGCAGTTTCGATTTATAATGTCTTTTTATAAAACGGTAACCATCTTCAACCTTCTGCTCTGTCTTATGGGCAGCTTCCACACCGGAATTTTCCTTTTCCACCTCTGCAATCTTACTGTGTGCATAATTGGTAGACTCAGCTTCCACTCGGTCTGCAAACATCTTCACAGGACTGTCCGGCTTAAACTGCTTATCCTTTTTTACGGCGGTCAGCACATATTTGGCAGTACCCGTCTTTTCATCAAAAACACGCTCTAAGGAATACTCCGTTTTCTTAGGAATTTTCTGTCTTGCCTTCTCCGTTTTTTCCCCAGCCTTTTCAGCCTTCTTTTTCAATTTGTCATATTTTTTACTGCCCTTAAACTCACTATCTGTATCTGGTTTAAAAGTAGTATCGTGTGTCTGAAAATGCTGTTCAAAATCAGAATGCTTCGTCCTCTCCCTGTCCTGATACTCCCTCCGGCGGTACTTTCCCTTTTTCTGTGACTGATGATAGGTATCCCGCCTTCGGTAATCGTCTTGGGAAGATGAGCTGTCCTGCTTCTTTTCTTCCTCCGTAAAGGAATTATTCTCTTTGGAAAAATCATTTTTTATCGTTTCGCTTTCATTTCCCTTCTGGGCATCCTGTCCAAAAGTGCTATCTGCATCCCTCGGCTGATTGTCGGAAGCTCTTTTCTGTGCTTTCTTGGTGGCTGTTTTTTTCTCCTCATGCCCTGTAAAAGCACCCTTATCCGCCTTAAATGCAGCCGATTTTTGTTTCTTTTTCTTATCCATTATTCGCTATCCCCCTGCTTCACACTTTCCTCCGGCTTCGTGTTCATAATCGCATAGGTCTTTGTATCAGTCGGATATTTATCAATAAATGGAATTACATAATGGTCAAATAAAATCAGACCGCACCCCGGCTCAGAGTTTGTCACATGGGCAAGCTGCTTTTCTGACAATCCCAGCTTATCCGCAAGTATGGCTTGATCTTTCGCATTCTGGTTCAAAAGATACACAAAATCAGAGTTACCTAAAATACCCTCGATTTCCTCTGATTTTAGAAAATCGCCCACATTCTGCGTAAGCCCTGTGGGAATACCGCCCCACTTTCTGAAACGCTTCCATATCTCCACCGAATAAATGGCAGTCTGACGCTCCTTTAATAAAAGGTGGAACTCATCACAGTAATACCTAGTGGCAATTCGCTTTTCCCTGTTAAGCGATACCCTGTTCCACACCGCATCCTGTACGATTAACATTCCAATCTCTTTTAACTGATTACCCAAGTCCCTGATGTCAAAGCACATGATACGGTTGTTGCTGTCTACATTGGTTCTGTGGTTAAAATAATTCTGCGAACCATGCACATATAACACAAGGGAATTTGCAAGTCGCTCTGCCTTCGGATTTTTATGCTCCAGAAGTGCATTGTACAAATCTTCAAGGATTGGCATATTCTCCGGTATGGGATTAGCAAAATAATTATCATAAATGTGTCTGATACACTCATCAATGATACCCTTTTCGTCATTTGCCAAACCGTCCTTACCTCCGGCAATCAAATCACACAAGGTAATCAGAAAGTCCGATTTCAGTTTTAACGCTTCCTTATCATTTTTATGACTAAGCTGTATATCCATCGGATTTAAGTAATCCTTTGAATTAGTGGCAAGCCTTACCACCTGTCCGTTTAACGCTCCCACAAGGGCAAAATATTCCCCTTCCGGGTCACAGATAATCACATCGTCCCTTGTCATTAGAAAACAGGACAAAATCTCTCTTTTCGCACTAAAGGACTTACCGGAACCCGGTGTTCCAAGTATTACCCCATTAGGTGTACGAAGCCTTTTACGGTCTGCCATAATCATGTTGTTACTAAGGGCATTTAACCCATAATAAATCGCCGGAGCAGGCATAAATAACTCCTGTGTACAGAATGGAACTAAGATAGCGGTACTCTTGGTAGTCAAATCCCTCTCAATGCCTGTGTTATTGCATCCGATAGGGGCAGAAGCCATAAGTCCCTGTTCCTGTAAATACTGCATACATCTGAGATTACAGTTTGCCTGTTGCACGATACCCGTCACTCTCTGAGTCAGATTTTCAAGCTCACGTTTGCTTCTGCCAAAACAGGTAATAAGAAAAGTCATTTTTACCATCTTCTGATTGCTTGAATTTAAGTCCTCCAAAAGCTCCAAGGTATCTTTTTCATAAGTAATGATGTCCGTTGGTAAAATATCCATGTCATAACCAGAACGGACTGCCTTTTTCTGCTCCTCAATCTTCATCTTCTGAATATTGGATAACGCACCTTTTAAGTTCTTGATTGCCTTCACAGGGTCCATGGTCTGCATGTGCATGGTAACTGTGATGTTGTCATCAATATCAAGAAGCTTCTTTAACAGCTCATCTGTAAATTTCGGAGCGATAATATCCAGATAGTGAACACTGCCATACATCTTGCCCGACTTAAAGCGGCTCGGATAACGGAAATCAAAGCCCGGTGGGGCAATATAATCCTTCACGCTTTTACCGGACTCTGCCAGCTCCTTAAATGAAAAACGGAAAGGTTCCATGGTATCCTGATTAAAATATTCGTGCAGGACACGCAGTCTTTCCTTTCCGTCAAGGCTCTTGGCATGAGTGCCAATGTTTATGAAATTCTTGATTACATCCGCTTCAATGCTTGCAAGTTTCGACCTTGCTTCCTTGAAACCTTTGCTCTCCACACCAAAAATAATATATTTGGATTTGATGATACCATTGTTGCCCTTTGCCGCCTGTTTCTTTAACATGGCTGTATATTCCTCTCGAATGTCATTAAATCCATCCTCCTGCAAAGGTATGTCAAACTGCTCCACCAATGTCTGCTCATTTACCTGTCTGTTGAATAAGAACAACTCAAACTTAATGGACGGGTCAAAATAATTGATGAGCTTGCTGTATTCCTCCAGAATATCCCCCTGGTCATCTATTTCCAACAGGTCATAATTGATATCATAAAATTCTACCATTTTGGTGTAATAGGTAGGTGTGACCTGACAAATACCATCACGATACATCTTCCGAAAGGTAATGGTTTTCTGTGCGGTATCCGGCACTTCCTTAACCTTGCCACTTCCCTCCAACGTATGCTTCGCTTCTGCATATCTCTTTTTTTCTTCCTTCGTAAGTCCCGGTTGCGGATTAAGCATATCCGTTAATTTCTGAAAGAGGGACTTACTGTTTTTGCCTTGCTTTTCGCTCAAGGTATGCTACCTCCTTCTTCAATTTCTCTCTTTCCTCCAACTGTTTATGGAGATTTTCCGATTTATACGGACGAATACCCGGCGTTAGGATTTTCTGCCTTATCATAAAATAGACCACCTTCTCTGCCGGAAATCCGTCCTTTTCATACATAGCCAAAAAGAAAAACGGTAGCATGATTGCCACCATAATAAGTGCCGCAGCCTGTGTTCCTATCACATCTTTTGTGAAGATGTAAAAAGGTATTCCCACCGCAGCAGCTCCGCCAAAGCAGATAAGCTGTCTTTTGGTAAGATTTAAGGCTACTTTTGTCTTTATCCCACTTAAATCCTTTGGCACAGATACTGATATTGCCATAAATACTCCTTTCCAATGCCCGTTAGTGAGCATTAAAAATTGATTTTGCAAGTGAGCCTGTCTTAAACAGACTGAAACATAAGATTACGGTATAAGCCGCTACCGACCAGAGTGCAGTATGTAAATTTGCTGCCACAGCAACCGCCGATACGAGTACCGAGTAGATACCCACGCATACCATAATGAAAAATCCCTGAAATGCTAACGCACACAGTCCTTTAATGTAGTTGTTTCCAATACTTCCCCACTCCCTGTTGCTGAGTGTTGCAAACGGTACAGGAGCTACTGAAATATAAAGGTATATTTCAATCATTCGCCCATAAAGCATGACGGTGATGAGGAGCGACATGATTTTCATACATAGGCTGACAATCATGGTTTCAATTCCAAGTCCTATCAGTTCTCCTATTCCCATAGTCGAAAGCTGATTGTTAAACATGGTTGTTAGGGTACTTGTTACATCAAGTGAGGTATCCCCTGTAATCACACCTGCCGCATTGGTAACGATATGATTGCCCACATCGAAAATAGCCATAGTAATATCAAAGGTATAACTTACAAGAAGTACCGCTATACATGCTTTGAACAGGTAGCGAAAAAACAATTCGCTACCCACTTCATGCATGTTGTTTTTGTCCATAACCATTGTAATCAGCTCATAGCAGAGTATCGCACTGATAATCATTCCTGCTATGGGAACCATAACCGACTCTGACAGGTTCTCTATCAGAGAAAAAATACCACTGTTCCAAGAGCTGGGTGTCTGTCCAACCTCTCCGGCAATCGTGCCGACCTTTGTATTCACGTCCGTAAACATGGTTTCAAGGTTATCAAGCACCCACCCTTGCAGCATTTCCTTTATAAATTCAGTTATCTTGTCAATGATTGAACCCATGAATTATGAGAACAGAGTTGTAAGCTGAGGAATCACCGTCTGTGCAATAATAACGATACCCGCACCTGCCATGAGCTGCTTCATACCCTGTGACTTTGCACCGGGATTATCGTTACCATAACCCTCTAACAGATTGATAACACCCCATACACCGACACCACCGCCGATTGCTGTTACTACTACCTTTAATCCTGTAATTGCTGTTGTAAAAAATGCCATTTTAAATTTACCTCTTTCTTTCCTAAAAATTTTCAATAAAAAAGGAGCTTTGATTGTTTCCTATTTTCAAAACTCCGTGTGACTTCTGGACACTCTGTCCAGAGGTTGATAGCTCCATATTCAGTTGTGGACTTCTGGACATTGTGTCCAGAAGTGTCATGCTTCGATTACCCCGGCATCGAAAACCTCATCCACCTTCATTTCCGGCTTTACTGCAAGCCTTGAAAGGTTCTTTACATACTTTTCAATGTCAAAAGCATTCTTCGCATCAAAATCGGACAGTAAATGATACTGCTTATGTTTGGTAATATCGAACTTATTAGAGAAGAACGGTCTTACACCTCTAAGCTGCATAATACACTTGCCACCGTCCATAACTGCAATCTCATCCTGACTCATAAGCTCTTTTCCGGTCTTTTGGTAATTCAGACCGTAGGACTGCGATGTACCTCTTGTGTCAGAGGTATTATAAAGGTCAATGGTTTCTTTACCCAAAACTTCTGCCAGCTCTTTCAGCGTAGTCTTTTCCTTTCCACCAAGGAATAGTGTGGTATCACAGTTGCCCTCTATGGTATCTGCATTGTCCTTATAAATCGCTTTTAGCTGTGACTTCGACTGCAAAATAATAGAAGCTGAAATTTCCCTACTACGAATAGTGGCTATCAGCTTCTCAAACTTTGGTATCTGCCCGATGTTCGCAAACTCATCTAACAAGCAGCGTACATGAACCGGCAGTCTGCCATTATAAACATCGTCTGCCCTGTCACAGAGCAGATTAAAGAGCTGTGTGTACATAATTGATACGATGAAGTTGAAAGTATCGTCCGTATCGGAAATGATAACAAATAACGCTGTCTTTTCGTCCCCAAGCATATCCAGCTCAAGCTCATCATAGCTTGTCAAATCACGAAGCTCTTTAATATCAAATGGTGCTAATCTTGCACCACAGCTAATTAAAATACTCTTAGCTGTCTTACCCGCAGCCAGCTTGTACTTTTTGTACTGCTTTACTGCAAAGTGATCTGGTTCTCTCTCCTCCAGCTCATCAAACATCAAATCGACAGGGTTCTTAAACTCCTCATCGTCCTCCCTTGCTTCACTTGCATTTATCATGTCAAGCAGGGTGGTAAAATTCTGTTCTTCCTCTACGCACTCATACCAGATGTACCCGATAAGAGCAGTATAATAGAGCTTTTCGGCTTTTACCCAGAAGTCCTCACCGGATTGCTGTCCCTCTCCTTTGGTGTTGACTATAATCGTATTTACGAGTTTCAAAATATCCTTTTCACTTCGGATATAAGCGAAAGGATTGTAGTGCATGGACTTTTTGAAGTTAATGGTATTTAAAACCTTAACCTTGTAACCGTTCTTTAAAAGCATTTTGCCACACTCCACAAGCACCGTTCCCTTTGGGTCAGTGACTACATAAGAGCTGTGCATCTGCATCAGGTTCGGCTTTACAAAAAATCTGGTCTTACCGGAACCGGAGCCACCAATAACAAGAATATTTTTATTTCTCGCATACTTCGGCTCTTTCGGTCTGCCGGACATCATAAGCCTTTCCGTTTCCGTCAGAATAACATTGTTTTCAAATACCGGGTCAACATAAGGCTCCATGTCCTTTTCGTTTCCCCATCTTGCGGAACCGTACTCCCTTCCATAGCGGAACTTCTTTGCATTCTTCGCTTTATAATACACTATCAGCTTAAAAGCAATTCCCCCGGCAACTCCGATAAGTACGTCCTGTAAGTGAAAACTTGGTAGCGGATTGGCAAATGCCTTGTCAATACTATTCATCATATCAAACACCTTATCAAGTGCTGCTTCCTTGGGATTGATACGATAAAGCCATGCCACTTTGTTAATGACATAAGCGAACAGGAAGTAAGGGAAATTCTGCAAAAGAAGCTTTTTGGTGTCCCCACCTTTAAGCTTTGCTTTTGCTTTTTCAGGAACAGATTTAATATCTTTTACAATTCCATCTATGATTTTACTCATAATGACTGCCCTCTGTCCTTCTGATGTTCCCTTGCCCTTTCTCTGTTTTTGTCCTTTGAAAGAATTTCTTTGAAATGTGCCAGCTTCTCCTTCACTGACACTCTGTTCCTGTTCTGCTTTTTCTCATTAACCTTAACAAATTCCTTAAATGCCTGTGTCAAAACATCGGCATCCCTGCCTTTGAAAAACACCAGATACCTCGGCGGTTCAGTAGTCTTATCCTTCTTTATGGCAAAATCAACATTGTATTTCTTCGCCACACGCTCAAAAGACTTGATATTGCCGTCGGTAACTTCAATATTTGACACTCCGGCGTTCTGACCTACCAGCTCCTTGATAGAGATTTTCCCATGCTTCGGCTGGTTCGCCTTCTGCTTCTGACTGTCTAAATACATCTTTATCAGCTTTTTCAGAACACCAGCGGTCAATTTTGTGGTCTTAACTGCAAAGGCAATGGTTTTTTGTGTAGATTCTTCCTGCACCCTTGTACCTCCTTTGCTATTTTCGGCTACGATGATCTGCTAAGGCGGAACATACAGCCTGTGCAACAGATACTTCATATCTCTCCTTTCCACTTCTGGACACAGTGTCCAGAAGTTCCATAAACGCAAAAAAGGGCAGCTACAAACCTTTACGGTCTATAACTGCCCTAACGCTGTTCTTATATCTATTTCTTTATTTCTTTTTCGTATATATGGCTTTGTATCTCCTTCATGAGATTTTTCACATCTACATAGAACGCTTTTATATCTTCCAAAGAATATTTTTTACCAGAGTCATGTGATAACTCATTCGCTTTTATAATCAATCCTTGCGTTATCTCAATATCAACCTCCGCTTTAATCTTTTTTCTCAAATCTCCTAACTCTATATGTCCATACTTTTGTTCAATATCAATAGGAATGTCAAATATAACACAAAAATGTTTTAATGCGTACTCCATAATATTCCTAATTGTATTACCTTTAGAAAACAATTCATCTCTATCCAGATTGCCACGCTGCAATGCTTGCCACACTCTATCTAATCTAGCATTTATCTCCTGTAATGTGTGAATGAGCAATAACTTTTTTGAAAATACAGTATCTGGTATTCTTTCTTTCGGCTGAATTACACATACATAATATGGCAGATTATTTGCAATACATTCGACTTTAATCAAATCATCTTTATTTCCCTCCCAAAATATATAACGGGCATAAAGTTCATCTGTACAATTTACAACTTCAATTACTTCATTTCCGCCAATTACTTTTTTTCGCAGTTCTTTTTCGGTTATCATATTAGCTTGAATCAGAATGAACATATGACTATTAACCTTTACAAATTTAATCTTGTTTATGTCAATAGCAAGATATTCATAAGTACAGTAACCACTCATCATCCATATCATTCCATCCATTTCCGATAACTCGTGATTTAAATTAGCCAATCTGTACTTGTTATTATCTAGCCAATACAACCTGAAAATGCTATTTTCTTCATCATATTCTACTTTAATTACTTCATCGAAATTTATGTGCGAATAATGGTCTAACACTACCATATGCTTACTTGTTGTGATTATGTCATTCAAAATATTTAATATAATATTTGCATCGTCAACTTCACTCGGCGAACCATATTTCTCCCATATATCGATAAAAAGCTGTTCGCTGGTTTCATAATCGTACATTTTACCTCATCCTCTCATATACTACAATTTTCATACACTTATCCAGAATTGTAGTCATACTACCATCAGGATAAAAGATAAATCGTGCAAAGTTCCGCATACATCTTGCCATCTTCAAACTTCACATCATCAAGCAATAATGTCTGGAACAATACTTCTCTTACTGTTTCCAATTTTACCATACCCAGCTCTGTTTCCGATAGTCCTTCTAGCTCAATATCCTCCAACACAACCGCCTTTCTTGCAGACAGGCATTGTGCATATAAACCCATGATATACTTATCAGACATCACAAAAGCGTAGGTATTTTTATCTTCATAAGTATATCGGCATTTTTCTAAATTTTCATCAGATATACTAAAGAAGCACCTTACTGTCTCCAGATACACCTTGCCCTCAAAGTCCGGCTTGCACTTCTTGGCAAATTGCTTTATGGCAACAAAGATATTATTACGCTCATACACTAATCGTGTTCGTTTGAAAACCGCCTTTTTCCCTTTCAAATCCATATACACATTATTCATTATGGTCTTTTCCACATACTGCTTATAATCCCCGATACGCAACAGATAGGACAACACCTGCTCCAGCTTTTCCTTAGATGTGATTTCATTGTAGCTGTAATCTCCAAAGCCTAACTGCTCAAAGGCTAACGGTGTGCTTCCCTTCTTAATTTCCCTCTCCATAACACGATTAACTTCTCTCATAGACTCCATTTTCATCTTCTCCATTCTGCATAAATTCTCTCATCTGCTCGTCAGCTCTGTGTGAAGCAACAATAAGTGACCTAGCCACACAAAACAGCACCCAAAAGACAATTCCAACTATAACAATATATTTCATGTGAACCTCCATGACAAAGGAGCAGCCTTTTTCTGACTGCTCCCACATCCGAAACACTATTTACAAATTTCCTAAACTTCTGGACATTGTGTCCAGAAGTGTCCAGCAATTATCTTCACAAGCTCAACTGCCATACCTAAAACCTTTATAATCAGCACCACACCGCCAATCAATCCTCCGACAACAGCGTTAAGTGCCAATACTCCCATGCTCCCGGCTATACCAAAATTCTTCGGTATCAGTACCATGCACATCTTACGAATACCAAAAGGGAACCCCGCCAATATCCAGAACAGAAAGAAATCAAACCCTTCCGCTTTATCGCATACTGGGTAACAGGTCAGTACCCATATTCCTATTGCTAATGCTGGCAGTATCACTTTAAACAATGCCTTTTTCATGCCATCCACCTCCGTACATATCGTGCTGAACCTCCTGCTGATAATAATGATTTATGGTGTTGGGTGCGTTGTAAAGTGAAGTAATCATGTAAGCCTTGATATTGGCTATCTTGGTTGTGGTATTCTGCATACAGCCAATGACATATTGCAGATGTGTACTGTCAAGTTTAAGGAACTTGGACTTCACAAGCTCATACGGATAGTCCTCTCCCGCAATTCTCACAGTTTTACGCTTCACACATACCACTTCGCAAATTACCTCAAACAGCTCCTCATAAAGTGCTTTATCCCGCCATTCTCCATAATTCATAAAGTGTTCATACTCAATATTCTGTTTAATTAACTCTATGTAAGCAGATACTTCATCCATCCCATCCATCGTATCACCTTCCTGTGCTGCTTGCACATCTTCTCCCTGTACAGATAGATTGATAGGATTAGTATAGCTCATATTGTTATAGTTATTATTGTTATAATTTCCGTTCGGTTCTCGAACTTCTGCAAGTTCGGTTTCCGAACCTCTTGAAGTCTGATTATCGAATTTCTTGAAGTTCGATTTCCGAACTTCTGTAAGTTCGGTTTCCGAATTTCTTGAAGTTTGATTGTCGAACTCCTTGAAGTTCGGTTTTCGAACTTCTGTGGAAACATCAGTATTAGCAGGACTTTCCGGCTGCTTTTCCGGTTCGGTTCTTGCTTCCAGAGTAGCAAAATTCTTCACATAAATTATGTCAGGCTTGCCTAATCCCTGTCGCTTTTTCTCAATCAGACCAATGCCCTTCTTGCTGTCAAGCTCTGCAATGACCTTGGAGCATTTCTCTCTGGCACACCCTAAGTCCTCCATGATATTGTCTAAGGTATAATGAATATAGGCTCTGTTTTCTTCATCGAACCAACCATTTTTTATAGACAATGCCATTCTGTCAAGCATAAGACCATAAAGGAGTTTTGCATCACTGGATAACTCTTTGAAACGCTCGTCTTTTATCAAAAGTCTTGGAACTCTGTAAAAAGAAAACTGCTCCGCTTCAATTCCGTAATAATAGTCAAATCTCAAACCGTCACCCATCGTGCTGTACCTCCTTCCTATGCTTTATTTTTCCATTCTTCCAATAGCTGATATATCACACTTTCTATATCCTCGCTGTCATAATCAGCCGGAAAATACTGACTGATTTTGTCAGCTTTAATTACCACTTTTCGCTCTTTCGGTTTCTGCTCCGTAAGTATCAGCCTTACCATCGGCAGGGTAAGCTCTCCCTTTTTGCCATGCTCTTTTAACTTGCCGGATTGTGTGGTAGATATAGTGACCATTTTCTCCTGTAAAATCACAAGCACCCACTGTTGCTGTTCTTCCGTAAGAAACGATATATCTACCCCTTGCATGAACCCGATTTTCTTATTATCAACCAGCTCTAAAAACTCGTCAGAAAGCCTAGACAACCAGATATACCTTTGCACCGTCTTTCCGCTTTCTCCGGCTTTTTCGCCAATCTCATCAAGGGTAAGTCCCCCGGACTTGCTCCCCTGATGTTTCATGGCTTCATACTTCATAAAATAGGCTTTTGCCTTTTCGCTCGGTAATATATCCTCTCGCTGAATATTGGAGTCCACCATGATAATGGTTGCTTCATCATCGGTATAATTACGGACAATGACAGGCATTTCCAACTTTCCGGCTCTCTCAGAACCTCTTTTTCTTCGATGTCCGGCGATAATCTCATAACCACCTCCGGCTCTTGGTCTTGCAATACCTGGAACAAGCACACCATACTTCTTAATGCTCTCCGTTGTTTCTTCCATCTTTTCATCATCGACCACTCTGAACGGGTGGTCTTTGAATGTGTGTAGGTCAGTAAGAGGAACGCTGATAATCTGCTCTAACGAACTATTCTCAGCTGTATCATTTCCAAATAAATCATCGTATGTGTCCAATTTAATCTTGGAAGCACTGCTCTTTCTTGCACTACTGCTCATTTGCCAACACCTCCTCTGTCAAGGAAAGATATGCAGAAGCTACCTTGCCTTTCGGGTCATGTGCATAAATGCTAATACCCTCTGCTGATATTTCCGCAGCTCTTACCGAAATAGGAATGTTATTGGCAAATATCCTTATCTTGCTTCCATACGCTTCCTGAAGCATTGCACTAATGTCCTTGGCATAGTTGGTTCTGTTATCCACCATTGTCAGCAATATGCCCTCTATCTCCAGCTTAGGATTGATTTGCCTTTTTACCTTTCCAATGGTCTTAATAAGCTGTTGCAATCCTTTTACGGGCAAATATGCAGCCTGTACAGGTATTAAAATACTGTCAGCACAGGAAAACGCATTAATTGTAATCATTCCGAGTGAGGGCATACAGTCAATGAGGATATAATCGTAGTAATCTGCAACAATTCCTATGTATTCCCTCATTATTCCCTCTCTGCTCATTACATTCACAAGAGAAACTTCCAAACCGGAAAGCTCAATATTTCCCGGCATAAGGTCTATTCCCTCCTCATGGTGTAAAACACCATCCGTATGCTCTACGGTTTCATCATTGATTAAATTACCCATCACAGTAGCCAGCGTAACCTCTAATCTGTCCGGCTCTGTATATCCTAAACTTGCTGTAAGGCTTCCCTGGGCATCTGCATCTATTAACAGTACCCTTTTACCCTGCTTTGCAAGTCCTATTCCTAAATTACTTGTTGTGGTGGTCTTACCAACGCCACCCTTCTGATTTGCGATTGCTATTACTCTACACATGATAATTCTCCTTTTCTTCTACTGTTCTTTTACATTGCTCTTTTTTACTTCTACATAAGCTCTATGAAATTTCTTGGTTCCCTTGTTCGGGTACAAATCGGAAAACTCTGTCACTTCAACTTTGGAATTTCTCTGCAAAATCTTCCCAAACCACTTAATATCGTTCTTCGTTCCCATCAATCTGATTTTCAACATCAATCCAATCCTCCTAATAAGGCATACAGCTTACGATTGTCCTTGACATATTCCGGATAGCGGATTTGTATTGCCTGCCAGAAAAATAGTGCATAACCACAGCAAAACAAATCTTCCACACTATACAACTTGCACTCTGACAACTGTTCTTCCGCATCGTCATAGTCATAAACGCTTGGTGTACCATTGCAATACAAATTAAATGCCATTCGCACCACTCTCTGACTTCCGCTTGTCTGCCAACCTTCATGTAAGCATTCCGTCTTTACATTTCCGGTTTTAAAATCGTAAATTCTGTACACATTTTCCCTTGTGTCATTGCAGATACCAAGACAATAGCAAAGTGCCTTGTGATAAACATCCTGATACCTAACCTCTTTCAACTTCTCATAGTAGAATTTCTCATGTGCATCGCTAATAAAAATAATTTTACCTTCCTTCTCGGCTGTTGCTCCTAACGCTGTACTGTTCATGCTCTTTTCCTCCAATTCTTAATTTCTTGACCATAACAACAAAAAAGGACACTTCTCTAAAATCTCTTTTAGAAAAATGTCCTTATAGTACAAAATATTAAGTTGGACTGACACGATTTAATTTAAAATCGTTTATTTTAACCCTTTAAGAGTGGTTAATTTGTCGTACTCTTGTCGTACTGTACTTTCAAAAAGTCCGCAAACCCGCATAAATACTGGGTTTATTTATCAAGCGACTTCATCGTCGGGAACAGTAATACGTCTCTGATTGCAGGAGAATTGGTCAGCAGCATTACCATTCTGTCGATACCAAAACCGATGCCGCCCGTAGGAGGCATACCGATCTCCAGTGCGTTCATAAAGTCTTCGTCCGTTGTATTTGCTTCTTCATCGCCCTGGGAAAGCAGTTCTTCCTGTGCCTTGAAACGTGCTCTCTGGTCGATAGGATCGTTTAATTCGGAATAAGCGTTTGCCATTTCCCAGCCGTTCATAAAGAACTCAAAACGTTCTACATAATTTGGATCTTCCGGTTTCATCTTTGTAAGTGGAGAGATCTCGATTGGATGATCCATAACAAATGTTGGCTGGATCAGTTTGTCTTCTACGAATTCTTCGAAGAATAAGTTTAAGATATCTCCACGTTTGTGGCGTTCTTCGTATTCTACATGGTGTTCTTCAGCAGCTGCTCTTGCTTCTTCTAAAGTCTTGATCTCTTTAAAGTCTACTCCAGAGTATTTCTTAACTGCATCTACCATTGTGATTCTCTCAAATGGTTTTCCAAGATCCATCTCTACCCCATTGTAAGTGATTGTTGTTGTTCCAAGCACTTCCTGTGCCACATAACGGTACAAGTTC
>ERZ780218.311-NODE-311-length-49594-cov-5.654474_pt1 | contig 49594 bp, 36 predicted proteins | sample MGYA00510975_ERZ780218 | MGnify/ENA primary metagenome ERZ780218 (study PRJEB29588, sample SAMEA2152063) | human gut metagenome | biome: human gut; feature: human-associated habitat; material: faeces | place: Denmark | collected 2008/2010 ... | reverse complement strand
GATAAGAGATAAGTCCGATATTAGGACCTTCAGGAGTTTCGATAGGACACATTCTTCCGTAGTGAGAATAGTGAACGTCACGCACCTCAAATCCGGCGCGGTCACGGGAAAGTCCTCCGGGACCGAGGGCGGAAAGTCTTCTCTTGTGAGTAAGCTCCGCAAGAGGATTGTTCTGATCCATAAACTGTGAAAGCGGCGACGAACCGAAGAATTCCTTGATCGCAGCGGTAATCGGTCTTATATTGATAAGCGCAGCGGGAGTAACTACCTCCATATCCTGCGACTGAATATTCATTCTTTCACGGATTACCCTTTCCATTCTGGTAAAGCCGATTCTGAACTGATTCTGAAGCAGTTCTCCTACCGAACGGATACGTCTGTTGCCCAGATGGTCAATATCGTCAACCGTTCCCACTCCCTCGCAGAGATTGAGGAAATATGAAACCGTGGCGATAATATCGTCGATGGTTATATGCTTAGGAACAAGCTCGTCCGCTCTTGCCTTTACATTTTCCATCAGCTCTTCCTCGGAGTCGGACTCCTCGAGGATCTCCTTGAGAACGTTAAAGGATACCTTTTCGTTGATACCGAACTGTGCAACGTCAAAGTCAACATATTTTGTTATATCGACCATGCCGCTTCCGATTATCTTGACCTCGCGCTCCTCCATTTTAACAACAGTTTCACCTGTGGACGGAGACGTAACGAATTCCTTTGCCTCTACGGTAACATAAGCCTCGTAAACGCCGGCGGACTCGATCTCCATAGCCCGCTCATAGTTAATGAACTCGCCTGCTTCAGCCATTATCTCTCCGGTAAGGGGATTTACAACGTCGCGGGAAACGGTATGTCCCGAAAGACGGGAGCCTACGCCAAGCTTCTTATTGTATTTATAGCGTCCGAACCTTGAAAGGTCGTATCTTTTCGCGTCAAAAAACAGATTGTTCAGATGAGTTACCGCACTGTCTACTGTAGGAGGCTCGCCGGGACGAAGCTTTTTGTAAACCTCAAGCAGCGCTTCTTCGCGGTTAGCAGTCTGATCCTTCTGAAGAATCGTCTGATTGATCCTTTCATCGGAACCGAACACCTCTTCGATTTCCTCGTTGGTTCCGAGTCCGAGAGCGCGGATAAAGGTAGTCAGCGGAATTTTTCTGTTCTTATCTATTCTTACATAAACAACGTCGTTGGAGTCCATTTCATACTCCAGCCACGCACCGCGGTTAGGAATAACTGTCGATTTAAACAGATCCTTACCGGTTTTATCCTTATCAAAGGAGTAATAAACACCGGGCGAACGCACAAGCTGAGAAACGATAACACGCTCTGCGCCGTTGATAACAAAGGTTCCGCTGTCGGTCATCATGGGGAAATCACCCATAAACACCTCGGATTCCTTGATCTCGCCGGTTTCGGTATTGTTAAGTCTGGCGGTCACCCTGAGGGGAGTAGCGTAGGTAACGTCCCGCTCCTTGCACTCGGCAACCGAGTACTTAGGCGTATCGTCAAAACGATAGTCTACAAAATTCAGCTCAAGCGTACCGTTGTAGTCTGTAATAGTAGACACGTCTCTGAATACCTCTTTAAGACCCTCTTCCAGAAACCACTTATACGAGTTCTTCTGCACCTCGATAAGGTTAGGGATCTCCAAGACCTCATTGATCTTCGCAAAACTCTTTCGGGTATTTTTGCCAAGCTTCACGTCCTTGACATTCACCATAGGCTCAATCACTCCTTAAATTTATCCGGTATACCGTTTGCCGCCGGACATTCGGAAAAAATATCCTCCAGCAAAGATTTACACATTATTCAGAATTCACAGCGGTTTTCGTTGATAATAATCAATAAAAAAGGTGTAAAACTCCATTATGATACAGTATACTATTATATAATATACAAAATCAAAAGTCAAGAGCTTTACACCCTATAAATATTAGATTTTACGTTTTGCACAAAAACCGCAGTTTTCGACCCGCAAAGTTCTATGATGACAGTTCAGTGAGCATTTTGTAAATTTTTAATTAAGCCAACAAATTAGGTTTCACTGTCCATCATTACAATGAAGCATGGCGATCTTATCATGAAACCGTTATTATTTCATTTAACAGCAGCTTCCTGAACCGCTTCACACAGCGCACGATAATTTTCCACGCTGGTGCAGGTATAATCCACGGCAATATCAGAATCTGCTTCTCTTACCGTTACCTTACCAGGCTCGGATGAATTATTATCAATATAACTGCGATAACTGCGTAAATCTATGCTGAGAGTCTGCTTTCCTTCCTCATAAACTTCTATGCTTAATGATATACCGCCTGCCCAGCCTTCTTCTTTAGCCTGCTGCAAAGAATATTCAACTGCGTCTGACCTATCCTCAAGAACAGCTTTGCACAGCGAATCAAATTCAGAAAGCATATCCTCCTCAACCTTAATCGGCTCAGCATTCGCAGGCGAGGCGTTTGCAAACGGATTGATTACGATGTATTCATTAGTTGCAAAGGTCTTAGCGTCTCGAGAAACAGACTGGCTTTCATTTACATCGGCTTTTTCACTCTTATCAAGGGCTGATGAATCATTTTCCATAGGAAATTGCGTAATGGTAACCATGTAATTGCTGGTTTGAGACCAAACCAGGAAGTTATCTTTTTCTTCACTATACAGAAGCGCGTCGCCTTCTTCAAAGTAATTGCTTGTAAGCTCCGCATCCGGCATTACCCATTTACCATCTTCTTTATAATTCTCAAACTTTGTTGAAAGGATTCCAACAAAGCTGTAACCATCCAGCAATGAATAGTCAAGCTCGGCAATTGGGCCATCATACTGAGTGGCAGTAACAAAATCCGCATATAGTTTTTTATAGTATATTGCAGTCATCGGTTCGTCGCCGTCATCAATTTCCGATTCCTCTTCAATTTCCGATTCCGGTGTATCTGCGCTTATATCATCATTTACGGTCTGGCTCGAGGCGTTTTCATTATTTGTTTGCAAGTCGGTTGATTCGGTGTTTTGCTGCGATTCATCGCTATTGCTGCAGGAAACAAGCAATAATGAAGCAATTGCCGCAAGCATTATCGTTTTTGCTGTTTTCATAATCATCCGCCTTTCCGGTTATTTAATTTGGTTATTAATAGTAACTCCATATAACATTATGTTATTTTAAAGTATCTGCCGAATCAAAAATTCAATGCTTCTAATCGTGACCTGTAGTTTTATTCGTTTTTTCCCAGTAAATTGTTCTATACCAATCAGTATATGAACCATAATAAAATTGTGATGGATCAGACATTGCCGCATAAGAAACGTTTTGATAAACCTTACTTTGTTTATTAGGATCACATATGTATAAACTGAGTGATCAGAATAAATCGTAATTCCGCTAATTATTACAGCATGTGCTGATTTACTGTTTTCAACACTAATTTGCAACAGATTAGGTTTCACTGTCCATAATATTTTCAAGCTCGCTGTAAAGCTCATTATAGATTTCGCTGCCGCATCTGTAGGCTGAATACCGGACATTCTCCTGCTTAGGCTCCTGATTTGCATTAAATACCCAGCAAAGAATGTTCCCTCTCTGCAATTTTTCTTCATCATAATTCTTATCTGACTGGAGCTGTACTGTAATGATCGTTCCGTCCTCCTTCGCAAGAGAAAGCATGAGCATATTCCCACCTTGCACCATGCCATAATCAGGATCCAATTCAATCTCCGTACTTTCGTTTACGGCTTCATTAAAAAGCGACACTATTCGATTTTTCTGTTCCGTACCGTCTATCGTATATTTCGGGTGCTCTTCCGGAGAACACCTTTCCCTCCAGCACTCAACGGAATACTGCGGAAACTCGTCCCGGACCTCTGAAATCTGCTCTGCCGACTTTGTAATCGTAGTTTCTGCCTGTTCAGTCTGTCCGCAGGCAGACGCTGTCAGCGCCAACGCTAATACAAAAAACATTGAAATCACTTTTTTCATAAAATCACCTCACAGGTTCATGTAGTCAAAAATACTGAAAATAACCACAATAATCCATATTTATAAACACTTTAGACTGACTCCATCCATCATTTACGATGAAATCCGAACGAATGAATTTATCACCAAGCCAAATTCTCTGTACTGAACAAACATTATGAACAAAAACTAGCACAATTAAAATTGATAATATTTTCTTTATATTGGCCACATTCTTCCATGTAATAATTATACTACACATAGAGATATAAGTCAACTTTCCATAGAAATTACAGGCTCAGATTTGTATGCTTCACTAGATTCTGCCTGTAGAGTTTGTATAGTTTCACCTAAGCTTTAACAATACGGCTCAGTCCGTCTGCCGCCAGTATTTCCGATCAAGGCTTCTGAACTGCACTGCCTGAGCTATATGCGTCTTTTGAATTATCTCTGATTCTTCCATGTCTGCACAGGTCCTTGCTACCTTTAATATACGGTCGTATGCTCTCGCAGAAAGCCCAAGCCTTTCAAACACGTTTTTCAGCGTTTCCACAGCTCCGTCGGTCATGGGACAGACCTCCCGGATCACATCGCTGGTTATGCGGGCGTTGCAGGTTATTTCCGTATCCTTAAAGCGCGCGTTCTGAATGTCCCTGGCTTTCTGCACCCTCTCTCTTATTTTCTCCGACGGCTCCTCCCTATGAGGTGAGGACAGTTCGGCAAACTCCACAGGCGCAACCTCTGCATGGATGTCAAATCGGTCGAGCAGAGGCCCGGATACCCTTGAAAGATACGACGACACCTGCCTTGGCGAGCAGATGCATTTTCTGGTCGGATGCCCGTAATATCCGCAGGGGCAGGGATTCATTGCTGCTATAAGCATAAATGAACAGGGATATGTAACGCTTCCGGAAACCCTTGAGATCGTGACCTGCCTGTCTTCCAGCGGCTGACGGAGTATTTCCAGTGCAGGCCGTGAAAACTCGGCAAGCTCATCCAGAAAAAGCACTCCGTTATGTGCAAGAGATATTTCTCCCGGTCTTGGGACAGATCCTCCTCCGGACAATCCGGCAGCCGAAACCGTGTGATGCGGCGACCGGAAGGGACGCCGGCAGACAAGAGGGTTGTCCTTATCCAGAAGTCCGGCTACTGAATGGATGTTGGTGGTTTCGATCGACTCGTTGAACGTCATTCCGGGAAGTATTGACGGAACACGCTTTGCCAGCATCGATTTACCCGAGCCGGGGGGACCTATCATAAGCACATTGTGCCCTCCGGCCGCCGCGATTTCCAAAGCTTTTTTAGCACTCTGCTGTCCCTTTACGTCGGCAAAATCAAGCTCGGCCCTGCCATCGCTTCTGCACGGAACCGCTTTGGCGGGAAGCATTACCGCTTTGCCCGAAAAATGTAGCACAAGCTGAGCTACGCTTTCAACTCCGTAAACCTTTATTCCGTCTATTACCGCCGCTTCCCTCGCATTTTCAAAAGGAACATAAATCTCTTCAAAGCCTGACTGTCTTGCAAGTATTGTCATAGGCAATACCCCGTGGATGCCCCTTATCTCACCATTAAGCGAGACCTCTCCTATAAAAACGGCGTTGCGGGTCTGCTCTTCTCTGCAGAATCCGAGAACCGAAAGCAGAGCCGCCGCAATCCCCAGATCGTGAACCGAGCCGGATTTCTTTTTGTCGGCGGGAGCAAGATTCACCATTATCCTCATGACCGGAAAATTAATATTACTGCACCTGAGCGCAGAACGTATCCTCTCCCGGCTCTCTCTTACGGCGGCGTCGGCAAGTCCGACTATATCAAAGCTCTGCATACCCTTGCTTGCCTCGATTTCAACGTCCACCGGAAAAGCGTTCAGTCCCATTAATCCCAAGCTGTTTATTTTTGCAAACATTATAATGCGTACTCCCTGTTTTTTATTTTTATGCCAATACCGCTGCCTACGGCAAAAACTGTCTGAAAAAATCCAGCACGTCCTTATATACCTCGCTTCGGTTTGTCTCATTTACAAGCTCATGTCTTGCTCCGCTGTATAATTTCAGTTTTACATCACAGCCGTTTTCAAGCATTTTATCGTATACCCTTTGAACGCCCTTTCCATACGCTCCCACCGGATCGGCGTCACCGGATATAAGCAGAACGGGAAGATTTTTTCTGAACGAAGAATACCACCTGCTGCTGCTCACATACCAAAGCACCTTCATAAGATTTTCAAATCCGTTGAGCGTAAAAATAAAAGTGCAGCGGTCGTCCCGACTGTATTTGTCCACAATATCCGTATCTCTTGATATCCAGTCATACGGAGTCTTATTGTGAGGGATCTTCCTGTTGTAAGTTCCGAACGCGATATTGTCCACCAGACTGCTCCTGTACCTTTCTCCCCGGAGCTTTTTAAGTCCGTCAATCAGCGTCAGCATACCCTCAAGCCCTTTCATTCCTCCGCTGGTACCGCAAAACACTGCGGCGTCAAGCTCATAGCCGTACCTTATACAGTACGCCCTCGCCATAAAGCTTCCCATACTGTGACCGAATATAAAATAAGGAACATCCGGATAGTTCTTCTTCATTATTTTCGTAAGCGTATGCAGATCCGCCACAACGTTTTCCCAGCCGTTTTTTTCGCCGAAATACCCCAGTTCCTCCTCGGAATTTACGCTGCCGCCATGTCCAAGATGATCATTTCCGCAAACTACAAAGCCGTGAGAGGCAAGATACTCTGCAAAGTCGTCATAGCGCATTACATATTCGCACATTCCATGGGAAATCTGTATAACTCCCCTGACCTCTCCTTCAGGAAACCAGACATGATAGCTGACCGAATGAATTTCGTCCCTGCTTTTATAGGACGATGTTATTTTTGTACAGCTCATAATTATATTTACCTCCGTTTACGACCTAAACCGTCGTTTTACATTATTATACCACACCCCGTCATAAATTACAAGCACTGACAGCGCTCTGCCGCATTTAAACCGATCCTCAGCGATACGAAACTAAGTATCTTTTCCGCTCTGTCCGATTTTTATGTATCCGGTCGTATTTTCTGCAAAAGGCGCACTGAAACTGATTACAAAATAATAAAACGTAAACTTTTTATTATTACTATTGCGGAATGAAAAAAATGTGATATAATATTTATGGTTATTTTATTTTGATTCAGATGTTTAATTATTTATGAGGTGATTTTATGACAGAAATGGAGCTTTACAGGCTTTGGTGTGAAAAAGCGGTTGACGACCCTGATCTTCAGACCGAGCTTAATTCTATAGCAGACGACGAAGAAGCTATAAAGGACCGTTTTTACCGCGACCTTGAATTCGGAACCGGCGGACTCAGAGGAGTTATCGGCGCAGGTTCCTACAGACTCAATATCTATACAATAAGACGCGCTACTCAGGGGCTTGCCGATTATGTAAACGGCGCCTTTGAAAACGGCTCCGTAGCCATAGCTTACGACAGCCGTATCAAATCCGATAAATTCGCAAAGGAAGCCGCCGCAGTTCTGGCGGCGAACGGGATCAGGGTTTACATTTATCCTGAGCTTATGCCGACCCCTATGCTTTCATGGGCGGTAAGATACCTGAAATGCCAGGCAGGAATCGTTGTTACCGCTTCGCACAACCCCGCTAAATACAATGGCTATAAGGTATACGGCGAGGACGGCTGTCAGATTACTCTGGACGTTGCAAATACCGTTATCAGAAAGATCAACGACGTTCCCATGTTCGGCGGAGCAAAGGTCATGTCTTTCGACGAGGGTATCCAATCCGGCATGATCAGGCTTATAGAGCAGGAAGTTATCGACGCTTATCTTGAAAAAGTAAGCGAGCAGGGCATCCATACCGATCTTGTTGCGGACAGCGGTCTGAAGGTTGTCTATACTCCGCTTAACGGAACAGGCAACAAGCCGGTAAGGGCTATTCTCAAAAAAATCGGTATCAAAGAGGTTACGGTTGTTCCGGAGCAGGAAAATCCGGACGGAAACTTTCCTACCTGCCCGTTCCCGAACCCTGAGATAAAGGAAGCTCTTGCGAAAGGTCTTGAGCTGTGCGAGACCGTAAAGCCGGATCTTCTTCTTGCAACCGATCCGGACTGCGACAGAGTCGGAATTGCCGTTCCCGATCCGGACGGAAATTACGTTTTGTTCAGCGGCAATGAGGTCGGCGCAATGCTTCTGAAATATATCTGCCAGGAAAGAACCGCGCTCGGAACAATGCCCGAAAATCCGGTTGCTGTAAAGACTATAGTTACTACGGACATATGTAAAAAGATCGCGTCCGAATACGGCGTAGAACTTAGAGAAGTTCTCACGGGATTCAAGTTTATCGGCGAACAGATCGGTTTCCTTGAGGAAAAGGGTGAAGAAAACAGATATATTTTCGGCTTTGAAGAAAGCTACGGTTATCTTGCCGGCTCATATGTCAGAGATAAGGACGCCGTTGTAGCTTCAATGCTTATATGCGAAATGGCGGCATTCTACAGAACAAAAGGCGTTTCCTTGCTTCAGGCAAGAGAGGAAATGTACAAAAAGTACGGCAACTACGTTCACACCCAGAAGTCGTTTACCTGCGAAGGCGCAAGCGGAATGGAGAGAATGAAGGAGATAATGACAGCGCTGAGGACTGAAACGCCGAAAACTATCGGCGGACTTAAGGTGGAGGATTTTGCAGACTATCTTGCTTCCGAAGAAACAAATCTCGAGACCGGCGCAAAAACTGTCCTCACTCTTCCGAAATCCGATGTTCTGGCTTTCAAGCTTGAGCAGGGTGCAAGCGTTATTATAAGACCTTCCGGCACGGAGCCGAAGATCAAGGCATACTATACCACGATCGGCGAAAACAGACAGGACGCCGCAAAGCTTGAAGAAACGATCTCGGAGGACTTTAAGCGGATCCTTGGTTTTTAGGGAATAGAAAATATTAAACATTAAATTGCCATATAAAACAGAATAATTTTCAGGGACGGTTCCGACCGTCCCTTTTTATGCGCATACAAAAGGACGACATCGTAACCTATCCGCATATGTCCCCGCAGCACTTATGACTTTTATGAAACAATATAAATATATTAAACTAAAAGCAAAACTGTGCTTTATACTGTCTGACTAAAATCTATAAGTAAATTTGTACAAATTCCACTAAAATAAATCGGTTTCATAAAAATGTATTGCAATTTCAAAATAAATGTTGTATAATTATTTTAATCTTAATAATAAAGGAGAGTCAGCAATGAATAATTTTCTGAAAAAAATTCTGACATCCGCTCTGCCAGCCGCTACTGCGGTTTCCGGTATGTCGTTTGCAGCGTCAGCCGAGCCGGACGGAAGCTTTACAGATTTGTCTGCGGCTGAAATTACTGACGCTATGGGCGTGGGCTGGAACGTAGGAAACCAGCTTGAGGCTTCAAGCAACGGTACGCCAAACGAAACAGCGTGGCAGAGCACCAAGATCACCAAGGAACTTATCGATACGGTAAAGGCTCAGGGCTTCAACTCCGTAAGAATTCCTGTTTCCTATCTTTCAATGATCGGAGATGGACCTGATTACACAATTGACGAAGCATGGCTGAACCGGGTACAGGAAGTTGTCGATTATGTTGTGGAAAACGATATGTATGCTATCATCAATATCCATGGCGACGGCTATTATACTGTGGACGGCGGCTGGCTGCTTGTTGGCGAAGAGGATCAGGAAGGCATCAACGAGAAATTCGGTGCTGTATGGACTCAGATTGCGGAAAAGTTCAAGGACTATGACGAGCATCTTATCTTCGAGTCAATGAACGAAGTATTTGACGGCGGTTATGACGATCCTACGGCTGAACAGTATGCACAGATCAACGCTTACAATCAGACGTTTGTGGACGCTGTTCGTGCAACCGGCGGAAACAACGCAATGAGATGGCTGCTTATTCCCGGATGGAACACTGACATCAACTACACTGTCGGAGATTACGGCTTTGAGATTCCTTCAGACGACAGCTGCACAGCTGACGGAAACAGGATCATGATATCTGTTCATTACTACGATCCATGGGATTTCTGTGGTAATGAGAGCAACCATGTAAGAACTCAGTGGGGTGCAGAGGCTGACGCTCAGCGCAGAGGCGGCGTAGAATCTGATGTTGAAACCGCATTTACCCAGCTCTATGACGCTTTTGTAAGCAAGGGTTATCCTGTTGTGATCGGCGAGCTTGGATGTATCGACAAGTCATATGTCGACGAGCTTAACACAGAATCGAGAGCACGCTGGCTTTCCTGCGTGGTTTCAACTGCAAGAGAGCTTGGATGTATTCCGGTTTACTGGGATAACGGCTGGAACGGAGACAATGGATTTGGTCTGTTTAACAGAGCTACATACGAAGTGACTCAGCCCGAATTGGTCGCTGCAATTGCAGAAGCTGCTCAGACTCCGTATAATCCTCCCGCAGACGATTCCAGCAGCGAACCTTCGGACGAATCCACATCCGATTCTTCAATCGCAGATTCTTCATCTGATACTGATTCATCTGCGTCGTCCGCAGCAGATTCCAGCGCTGATTCAAACGCTGTTACAAGCACAACTACCAGCAGCACAGCATCATCTGCAGCTTCAACCAGCAGTTCAGACAAGTCTCCTGCCACAGGAAATTCAAATGCTATAGCTATGAGTGCAGCTTTGATACTTATCGCCGGAGCAGGTCTTGCCGCAGCTAAGTCAAAAAAGAAATAATTTGATATAAAATCAAAAGCGTCTGATTAAATTCAGGCGCTTTTTTTATCTGCGGAAATCACCAAAAAAGGTTGAAGCTTTTAAATAATTATGATATAATAACCTTGAAACCAAGTGCTGACGCACTTGACGGAACTTTCAGTTCCGGTTTGCTTCGCAAATTGTTTCAAGAACATTTTATCGTATTAAGGAATCGCCTTACGGCTCTTTTTATGATATAATGAAATAAATATAAATTTTAAAGGACGTGAAAAGCTATGCAGGACGTAATCCTATGCTCTGTTGAAAACGAAATTGACAGGTATGCTCAACTACTGAAAAGCGAGTACAATATTATCCGCGTTCCTGTCGGCAACACGTTCGGCGATGATTACAGAAGTGCAAAGTTCATTCTCTCATCATATAAAGCCATTCAGTACAGAATTGACAACAGAATAACATCTACTCTTAATCTGCCCATTATAGTTATGGTCAGTGAAAATGATATGTATGATTATGACGACCCTATAGGCAAGCTGCTTTTCTACGGTATAACCGAGCCTATTGCCGAACCTGTATCAGATAAGGTTTTTATGCTCAGAATACATAATACGCTTAAAAGATACGCCGGCGTTGAAAAAGTAAGATTGAATTACTCCTATAAAATGTACAAAATGGAACGGTTTATTTCACGGATGGAATACTGGCTGTCTTCCTGCAAAAACGAAAACTTTGAAATACTATGCATCGATATAGAGCGGGTAAAGATTTTGAATGAAATATACGGGGCTTCCAAAATAGATGATCTTATTTGCTTCATCGAGCAGAAAATTATAAATATGACAGAAACAAAGCAAGCGATTACCGGACGCTTTGATGCCGATCTGCTGATATTTATCAACTCTAAGGAATCCGAATTTATTTTCAGTTTACAGCATCTGCTGAACAGCTGGATCCAAGAGTATGAATTCCCGGATAAAATCAGCTTTAATATCGGAGCGTACATAGTTGAAAACCCATCTATGCCTGCAATGAAAATAATTGACAGAGCCAAGATCGCAGCAAATTCAATAAAGACGGACTCCACCTCTAAAATAGCTTTTTACGGCAAGAATATTTACAGCCGCATACTTGAAGAACAGATATATATCAGCGAAATAGAACGCGCTTTTGAAAATAAAGAATTTGTACTTTATACACAGCCTCAGGTAGACATGACCAGTGAAAAGATCGTCGGTGCGGAAGTTTTGATAAGATGGGATCATCCCAAGAAAGGATTGCTGAGCCCCGCAGACTTTATTCCGGCAATGGAACGGACCGGCTATATCCGCCGGATCGACCTTTACATACTGGAGGAAACCTGCCGATTTATAAGAGAGCTGCTTGACCGGGGACTTAATCCTCCTCCTTTTTCGGTAAACTTTTCAGGACTGAGCTTTTACTATGAAAGCTTGTACGAAAAAATATGCAATATCACAGAAAAATACAGTATCCCCAAAAAGCTTATACAAATTGAAATCACGGAAAGCACCTACACAGATGGCATCCAGAATCTCCGCACAACGTTTACCAAGTTGAAAAACAGCGGCTATACAATAATTATGGATGACTTCGGCAGCGGTTACTCCTCTCTTAATTCACTTAAAAGCTATAATATAGATATTATCAAGCTCGATATGAACTTCCTGAAAAACTGGAGCGCCCCCGAAAGCAAAAACAAAAGCCGTATTATTTTACAGGCTGTTCTTCAGATGATGGATAAGCTTGAACTGGCAGTCATAGCCGAAGGCGTCGAAGCAAAGAATCAGATCTCATTTCTGACAAACGCCAGCTGCCGATATGCCCAGGGCTTTTATTACTATAAGCCGATGCCCGCACAGCAGTTTGCCGAAAAGATAGCGAATCACACGATTGAAATTGATACAAACGGAATTTATCGTAGCGGCGGCAATATTTTCGGCAAGGAAATAATCAAAGAAACAAATTTTGCTGTGGCTGCTGCGGAAATCAAAGACAAAAGCCTTATTATCAGCCGCTGCAATTACGCATTTACCAAGCTCACTAAAATTGATCCTCAAAAACACGAAACGGGTAAAACTGATCTGCTCAGCTATATAACTGAAAATTCAAAAAAAGCATTATTGAATGCGATCAGATCTGTTATAGATAAAGAAGCCGGTATTGAAAACGTTTCGGTTACTCTACTTCACAACGGAAAGCCTTTCAGAACCATGCGGTTTTATGTTTTTTCGCTGATAAACGGCGATAACTGCAATAGGCTTGTGTGCATTGCCGATCCATATACCGACGAATCCGATCTATCATTGCTTTCAATTTCCCGTATTCTCGGACAGACCATCGACGTTATCACAGAAATAACCCTTCCGTCGTTTACTTACCGCCAGCTTGCCTTAAACAAAAAGAAATATTACAGCATAAATAAATCCGGAAATTATGAGTCCGCTTATATGCACATGACACAAAACGAAATCGAGCCGGAGGATGTTTCCAAGCTGAACGCCGTATTCAGCCTTGAAAATCTTAAAAAATTCAATGAAAATCCTGCTCTCGGAGATACCGCCTCGGTAAGATACCGCCTTAAAAATACTCCGGAGGTAACGTGGATGGAGAGCAGCGCTATATTTATACGGGATTCCGTACCTCAGAAAATTATCGTTCTTGCCAAGAATGTAACACCAGAGGTAGAATATAAAAAGGTCAGCGAACTTGCAACGCACGACTATCTCACCAACGCCATGAACAGAAGCGCCATGCCTAAAATCGAAAATTCTCTGCGAGCTGAAAAGTATTCTCATTCGGAACACGCCGTATGCATGATCGACGTTGACAACTTCAAAAACATCAACGACACTCACGGTCATTATGAGGGAGATAAATGGCTTAAAGAAATAAGCCGTATAATTGCAGCTCAATGCTCTGACAAGGATTCTATCGTAAGGTTCGGCGGTGACGAGTTTCTGGTATATCTTGCCGATATCCCATCGGAAAAATACGCCGTAGACTGGGCAAACTCCGTTTTGAAAGAAATTAAATCAATAAACGGCAACAGCAGCGGAGAAATCTCCGTAAGCATCGGAATAGCCTTTTCTTCGCCGCCTCACGACCGCTTTGATGAAGCATACCGCAATGCCGATAAGGCTCTTTATAAAGTAAAGAAAAGGCGCAGAAAAGGCAGCGCATACGTTTACAAAGAAAAATGAAACATATTCATACTGTCTGACAACAGCTTGCGCCTGTTTCCCGCTAGCTGTTCTGACGTACATAACTCTGCAATATATCTTTTTCCGTGCATCTGAGCCGTACAGGTCCTTATTAAATCTTCGCAGTTATCAAATTACAACAACAGCGGGCGACCACAGTTCGCCCCTACGTATTAAACAGCGTTTTCATGCGCTTATCGTAGGGGCGGTCTATGATCGCCCGTTGATTATTATCAGATATTATCTGCACGCAGCAGTCAGATTAGTTTTATTTTTTAAGTCCCCAGATATCGCGGGCATAATCCTCAACTGAACGGTCAGCCGAGAAAATACCGGCGTTTGCAATGTTAGCAAGAGACATTTTCTGCCATTTCATTTTGTCATTATAGCATTCTGAAGCATACTTCTGAGCCTGCTGATAGGAATCAAAATCCGCAAGAGCCATATAGGTATCGGCGTTTTTGAGAGAGCCGGCAATCTCACCGAACTGCTCACCGTTAATTCCGCTCTGAAGCCTGTCTACAGCTTCCCTTACCACGGCATTTGAATTGTAAATATCCATTGGATGATATCCGGGTTTTCTGGCGTTTACTTCGTCAACGGTCATACCGAATATAATAATATTGTCGTCGCCGACCTGCTCATGGATCTCAACGTTGGCTCCATCCATTGTTCCAAGAGTCACCGCTCCGTTTATCATAAGTTTCATATTACCAGTGCCGGAAGCTTCCGTTCCCGCCAGCGAGATCTGCTCGGAGATATCTGCGGCAGGCATAAGGATCTCTGAAAGAGTTACGCAGTAATCCTCAAGGAAAATCACATTGAGTTTTTCATTAAGCTTTTTGTCCTTTTTAAGCTCCTGAGAAATATTCCAGATAAGCTTGATGATCTGCTTTGCCATATAATAGCCCGGAGCAGCCTTTGCCGCAAATATATAAGTCTTTGGAGTATAGTCGGCATCCGGATTAGCCTTGAGGTAATTGTACTCGGCAATAATATTCAGCGCGTTAAGCTGCTGTCGCTTGTACTCGTGCAGACGCTTTACCTGTACGTCGAAAATCGAACTTGTATTAAGCACTACTCCGTACTCGTTTTTAACGTATTTTGCAAACCTGTTCTTATTGTCAAGCTTGATAGCGGCAAGTCGTTCAAGAACCTCCTTGTCGTCCTTATAGCTGTTAAGCTTTGCAAGCTGTGAAGCGTCCTTAAGAAAGCCGCTTCCGATTTTCTCTTTAAGAAGCGAAGTAAGACCTTCGTTAGATTGATAAAGCCATCTTCTGTAGGCTATTCCGTTGGTGACGTTTGTAAATTTTTCAGGAGTATTCTCGTACTCGTCCTTAAAAGTTTCTTTCTTGATAATTTCAGAGTGGATCTTAGCAACTCCGTTTACATGATGACAAGCGTGGACGCAAAGCGTAGCCATTTTAACCTTATTGTTCTCAACAATCGACATTCTCGACACTTTTGCCTCGTCGCCGTATTTCTCCCAGAGCTGACGGCAGTATCTCTCATTGATTTCTATAATAATAGCAAAAATTCTCGGAGTTACGCTCTTAAGCAGATTGCAGTCCCACTTTTCAAGAGCTTCAGGCATAACTGTGTGATTAGTGTAAGCAAAAGTATTCTGAACGATATACCACGCCTTATCCCATGAATATCCGCAGTCGTCAAGCAGAACCCTCATAAGCTCCGGTATCGCAAGAGTAGGATGAGTATCGTTTATATGGATAGCAACCTTTTCATGGAGGTTGTCAAGAGTACCGTAAACGCCCATATGCTGGTTAACAATATCGCCTATGGATGCGGCGCACAGGAAATATTGCTGCCTTAAACGCAGGGATTTGCCCTCGGCATGATTATCGTTAGGATAAAGCACCTTGGTTATTGCTTGCGACATAATATTAAGACCCAGAGCCTTTGAATAATCGCCCTTATTGAACATTGTCATATCAAAGGACGGAACCTCAGCCTTCCAGAGTCTGAGCTTTGAAACAGCCTCGCTTCCGTAGCCGGAAACGAACAGATCATAAGGAACCGCCATAACCGAAGTATAATTCTCATGAGTTACGCAATGATACTGATTATCCCAGTATTCCTTTAAATCTCCGTCAAAACGCACCTCGATAGCCTTGCTTGGCACAGGAACAAGCCATGCCGAACCGCCCGGCAGCCAGTTATCGGGAAGCTCAGTCTGCCAGCCCTCGTCAAGCTTCTGCTTAAAAATTCCGTACTCGTAACATATTGAATATCCGGTAGCATGATATCCGTCTGCGGCGAGAGCGTCAAGATAGCAGGCGGCAAGACGTCCGAGACCGCCGTTTCCAAGGCCGGCATCAGGCTCGCACTCGTATATACCGTTAATTGAAATGCCGAAATCTTTCAGCATTTCCGTGGTTTCATTTATCATTTCCAGATTGTAAAGGCTCGTTTTCAAAGAACGCCCCATAAGGAATTCCATTGAAAGATAATAAACCTTTTTATTTCCTGCAGAATGGGTCTTAACCGTAAAATGGCGGCGCTTTGCCTTAAGAATACCTACCACAATCTTGGTCAGCGCTTCATAAACCTGCTGATCAGAAGCGTCGTCCGGAGTAGTTTGGAAATCATTGTGCAGAATATCGACAAACTGCTTTTTAAGCTCATCCTTTGAGATAGTTTTGCTTTCCGCCGTGCTTGATTTTGCCATATTATTTTACCTCCAAAAAAAGTATGCGCCTATGCATTGCATTTAGGCAACTCAAAGGCTGTGAATCAAATTAATTATACAATAATTATTGCAGATTTTCATCAACCCGCTGTGAATACATAAAATTATTATACTTAAACGTTTTCAAATCTTTTATTATGTTTATATATACTATTATATGGTGTTTTTATACAAATGTCAAGTAAAGAAATTGTATAGTATGCCTAATTCGTAAAATTACACATCGTACAATTAATTAAGCAAAACTTTTTTAACAATTATCACAATATAATTATAACTTATGTCCCCTATTAAAATAAATACCGCTTATAACGCTATACATCAGACTGCCGAAAGCTTACGTTTATCCCTGCTTTTGCCGCCTGACTGTGCTGAAGCTTTCTGGGAATATTATAAAGCCGGTTGTCCTTGATGAATTTTGCTCCCGTCTGCTTGAAATAAAAAGATACGCCTGCAAAAACGCACTGACTTCTGAGCGACAGTATCCATTCATAGCGGCAGGGCCTTGCATAATATCCTGATTCTCCGCCGGCTATAACCTCCGATATACTGCGGTTCAGGTAAGCGGAAAGGTCTATTCTCTCAAGCAGCGGCTCGCATACTATCGACTTCTTTTTTATAGGCGCTGCAAGAAAAATCGGCAGCCTGAAATCGGCTCTGTCCTGATTTTCGCAGGTACAGCAGATATGTACGTTATCGTAGCCGTCGCCCCAGTCATCCGGAATGCATTCATAAAAGCGATGTATCCTTTTGGTTATAAAAAGGAAATCAAGATCGCTGCGTTGTTTTATCATTCTCCAGCATTCATCTCTCCATCTGTCGGCGTCCTCAAGAAAAAAATCGCTGGAAAAGCAGAGATAAACTATTCCGTCTCCCTCACGGCACAACTTATACTCTCCTCTGCGGTTTTTCTCAATGGGAAGATAAAAGGTCTTGTTTTTTACGACCTGCGAGCTGTCCCTTTCATATCTTGCGTCCTGACGATATACGTAGCAGTTCTGACAGCCGGGACTGATTTTATGGCAGCCGTGCCACGGATTCCAGGTAACGTTCATAATAAATTCGCCTCACAGCCTTAACTATAAACTTATTATATCACATTTTTCTCAAAACGTCAAGAACAAATATTCGAACAAGTTTGCCTTCAATATAAATTAATAGAAATCAAATGCTTTCAGACTGCACGCATATTTACATATGAAATATAAATCTACAGCATGAACAAGCACCCTTATAAGTGCATATTATGACGAGGGGGTGATTGATTTGGCACAACTGACGGCTGAAACAGAAAGACGGCTTATACACGCCTTTGCAAAAGGTTCTATGATTTCTAATATTGAAGCGTCAACAGGACTTTCGAGAGACTTTCTCGAAGAGTTTTCACGAACTCATGCTGACGAAATATGCAAAAAGCGCAGCGAGATAAAGGAGGACTTCAACTCGGGACGTGAAGAAGGAAGATTCTACGGAATCGACGTATCCTCCTGGCAGGGAGTTATAGAATGGAACAGGGTAAAAAGCAGCCGGAACGGACAGTTTGCAATGCTAAGAGCGGCTTACGGTCTGGAACGTGACGAAAGGTTTGAGGAAAATTACAGCGAGGCTGTAAAAGCCGAAATACCCGTGGGAGCATATCTTTACTCGCTTGCTCTTAACGAAGAAGAGGCAATAAAAGAAGCTGACTTCATGCTGGAGCTTATCAAAGGAAAGGAGCTCAAATATCCCATCGCACTGGATATAGAGGAGCGCTCTCAGGTACAACTGGGCAAACAAAAAGTATCGGCAATAATCGAGGCTTTTTGCTCTCGCATCCAGAATGAGGGGTATTATGTTATGGTCTATTCCTATGAAAGCTTCCTGACTACCCTGCTTGACGAAAGCGTACTGAAAAAATATGATGTCTGGGCGGCGGACATCGGTGCAACACCCGATATAAGCTATGGTATCCATCAGTACTCCTTCAAAGGACAGGTTGAGGGAATAAAAGGCGACTGCGACCTTGATATTTCGCTCAAAAATTATCCCGAAATTATTGAAGAAATGAAATCAGCAAGCACAGATCAACGTTGATGACCAAGTTCTCATAGTTTTAGCTTTGCGTATGTTTCCTCTCTGCAAAAGGAGGAAACATACGCCTTACTTATTTACCGGCGTCAGAATTATCTGTTAAGGCAATACAGTTCATATCACAACGTCTAACAAGCCGCCCTGCCTGTTGAAATAATATGCCGTACGTGATATAATTAAGGAAACGCCGTAAGATATCAAAAATATCAGGGCACAAAACCGCAGAAATACTTGTACGATTTAATGCTTTGCAAGACAGAGATTTTTGAGTTTCGTCATAAATCAACGGAAAGGTTTTGGTGTAGGCGCAGTATATTTTGACAATATCCATTGTGAAACGGAGACCGGAATATGAAGCTGAAGGAAAAAATACTGAAAATACTTGAGGACAACAGAGGCAAACCCATTTCAGGCGCCGAAACGGCAAAACAGCTTAAAGTTTCAAGAAATGCAGTCTGGAAAGCCGTAGAAGAGCTGAGAAGCAGCGGAATTGGCATAGAAGCGGCAAGAAACTGCGGCTATTATATTCCCGAAAACGAAAACAGCCTGACCGTTCAGGGAATTGAGGCGATCCTCGGAGGGTCAGATTATATTATTCACGTCGAGGACAGCGTTACCTCTACCAACACAGTTTTAAAGGAGCTTGCTCAGCAGGGTTGCCGGGAAGGATATGTTCTTATCGCCCGCCGGCAGACTGCCGGAAAGGGCAGGCTCGGCAGAAGCTTTTATTCTCCTCCCGACAGCGGACTGTATCTTTCGGTAGTGCTCCGTCCGAAAATGAATGTTCAGGATGCGCTTTTTATAACTACCTCGGCGGCAGTAGCGGTTTCACGAGCAATAGAAACCTGCTGCGGACATGAAAGAAAAGCACAGATAAAATGGGTAAACGACATTTATCTTGACGGCAAAAAGGTATGCGGTATCCTTACCGAAGCGGCTCTGGATTTTGAAAGCGGAGGTCTTGAATATGCCGTACTGGGAATAGGGGTTAATATAACTCCTCCTGAGGGTGATTTTCCGTCAGAGCTTTCAGACGTTGCCACCTCTGTTTTTAACAGCGGCAAAACCGGCAATCTCAGAAATCGTCTTGCCGCCGAAATACTGCGGGAGCTTTCGGCTCTCCCGGAAGGCTTTTTTTCTGACGATGTCCTTGACGAATACCGCCGCCGTTCCATTCTTACGGGAAAGGACGTGTTTGCACAGTTTAAAAATGAAACCAGACCATGTCATGTCCTGGGCATAGACGACAGAGCAAGACTTCTGGTAAGATTCAAGGACGGAACCGAACAGGCTCTGTCCTCCGGAGAGGTCAGCATAAAACAGCCGCCTCCACAGAAACATTAAATTAAAAGCCTAAACTAAGGCTCCGGAAATTTTTTATATTCTTCCGGAGCCTGCTTGTTTAAAGCAGATTTTTCAGATTCTGAAAGCTTAAACATAACCTATTATCGACGAAATAAGGATAACAACAAGGAATACGGGACAGACAAATGAAATCATTATCCTGTAAAGCTTTTTGGATCTGAATTTTCCCGTGCGTTCCACCTCATCCTCGATCACATCAGGCTTTATTACAAACGCTACGAATATACAGGTAAGCAAAGCCGTGATCGGCATCATTATATTATTGCTTATAAAGTCAAAGAAGTCAAGAATCGAGCGCCCGAGAAGCTTGACCTCAGACCATACTCCGTATCCGAGAGATGACGGAACCGCAACCGCCGCAGATACCAGCATTACAAAAACGCATATTACCCAGCGCTTGACCTTGAGCTTATCGCAGAATATCGACACTATAGTTTCCATAAGAGATATTGAAGACGTCAGAGCCGCCAGCAGTACAAGGATAAAGAACACCGCAGCTACCAGCTTTCCGCCGTACATAGTATCAAAGACCTTGGGAAGAGTAACAAACATAAGTCCCGCGCCCTGATTAAGGACGTCCTTATCGCCGCCGGAAAAAGCGTACACAGCCGGAACTATCATCATTCCCGAAAAGAAAGCTACCGCAGTATCAAATATTTCTATCTGACGCACCGAGCCTTCAATATTATCCTCCTTGCGCATATATGAACCGTAGGTAATCATTATTCCCATAGCCAGCGACATTGAATAGAAAAGCTGTCCCATAGCCGCCACTATGGTTTTTATTGAAAAGTCTGAAAAGTTAGGCTTTATATAGTACATAAAACCCTCCCATGCGCCGTCGATGGTAAGGCTGTATACCGCTATACCTACAGAAAGCAGGACAAGCACAGGCATCATTACTGTGCTTACCTTTTCAATTCCCTTCTGCACTCCCATAAGCACTACGACAGCGGTAAGAATGATAAAAATACAGGTAAACACTATAGGAGAAACAGGCGAGCTGATAAACCCTTCAAAGTATCCGTCCGTCGCAGCCTCGGCTCCCTGACCTGTAAAGTATACCGTTAAGTATTTTATTACCCAGCCTCCTATCACGCAGTAATAGGGAAAGATTATTACGGGAACTGCGGAGGCTATATAGCCTATAAACGAAAATCTTCTGTCCAGTGAAGCAAAAGCCCTTACTGCGCTTTTTCCTGTCTTTCTTCCGATAGCGATCTCTGTCACCATAAGCGAAAAGCCAAAGGTAACTGCGAGAACAATATAGACAAGCAGGAAGATTCCCCCGCCATACTTTGCCGCAAGATAAGGAAATCTCCAGATATTTCCAAGCCCTACCGCAGATCCGGCAGCTGCGAATACAAAGCCCAGTTTGCTTGTAAAACCGGTTTTCTTGTTACTCATATTTTTCATACTCTCTTTCACTTTTATTTTTATCCCGCAGGCAAGTATAAATCCAATTTCTCCTGTCAAAGCTGCGGATCCCGCCGTAAAAATAATCGCCCGTACAGCCGGATTCCAAAAACCGCATCGAAATAACAGCGCCGCATAAATAACCGTAAAAAAGCATAAACCTATAATACGGCCATTGTGCAGCGAACCGATCATACTGCTTTAAGATAATCTTGTCATTTATCATAGCACATTTTTCTAATGAAAACAACAGTCTGACGCAGAAAAAAGTATACAAAAATAACTCCCGATTTTTTACTGCCGCTATCATATAATAACACGCTGCCGCTTTAATACGTTATTCCGAAAGCAGCAAAAAAATATGGCTGAAGTTATTCTGCCTCAAAATCAGCGCAAATATGACGAAGCAGAATGACAGCAAAAAACAGATTATGCATATTGCTTTATGACGTTATCCTTTTTTGTTCATAATAACGAAAGATTTTTTTGAAATAGGGGTTGCGTTTTGTGTGAAAATAGTATATAATTATACCATGCAGTTTGAATTTTATTGTGCAATTAGTACATATATCTGCAAATCAATAACATAAGGAGAGAACTGAATTGAAAAACTACGACAGCACGAAAATTAAAAACATTACCATTGCAGGTCACGCCGGATCGGGAAAAACATCGCTGACCGAAGCTTTGCTATATAAGAGCGGAGCATCCGACAGACTGGGCAAGGTCGCCGACGGCAATACAGTTTCAGATTTTACTGCGGAAGAAATAAGAAGAAAATGCTCTCTTTATACTTCTCTTGCCTCCTTTGAAAGGGACGGATTTAAGATCAATCTGCTGGACACTCCAGGACTTTTTGACTTCGCCGGAGAAATGCTGGAAGGAATTTACGCCGGCGGCTCGGTGATGATTACCGTTTCGGGAAAATCAGGCGTTAAGGTAGGAACCCACAAGGCTTACGACGCCGCAAAAAAATACGGAAAGCCCACAATGTTTGTCGTAACCAAGCTTGACGACGACAACGCAAACTTCAACAACGTTCTTACTCAACTCAAGGCGGAGTTCGGTCCTACCGTTTGCCCGGTAGTGGTTCCCGTTATCGCCGACCGGAAAATAGTTTCATATGTAAACCTTATTGAAATGAAAGCCTACAAATACGACGACAAAGGCAACGCCGTAGAAACTGATATGCCTACGGCTGAAGTTTCCGAGAAAATGGAATACCGTATCGACGGACTTATAGAAGCCGTTTCCGAAGCGGTCGCTGAAACGGACGAAGAGCTGTTTGAAAAATTCTTCTCCGGCGAGCCGTTTACTCAGAAGGAGCTTATCGACGGAATACATAAGGGAATGAACGAAGGTATCATCACTCCGGTAACCTGCGTTTCCTCCGCCGATCTGTCCGGAGTGGATATGCTTTTGAAGGAAATATCGCTGCTGCTGCCGCATCAGGCGGAAAATTCCTCGGTAACAGCCGAGGGCGCTGACGGCGAGCCTGTTGAGATCGTCTGCTCCGAAAGCGATCCGATGTCAGCATTCGTATTCAAAACCGTGGCTGATCCGTTCGTAGGAAAAATGTCGTTTTTAAAGATTTTCTCCGGAACCATAGAGCCCAATAAGGAAGTTCTGAACGCAACTACCGGAAATACCGAAAAGGTCGGAAAGCTTGTAAGTCTTATGGGCAAAAAACAGACAGAAGCCGCTCAGGTAGTATGCGGAGATATAGCCGCTGCCATGAAAATGAGCGTAAACACCAACGACACTATCTGCGACCCGTCAAGACCGGTTAAATTCGCTCCCATAGAGTTTCCGAAGCCTTGCTACAGAATGGCGGTAAAGGCTAAGGGACAGGGCGATGAAAGCAAGATATCAAGCGCCGTTTCCAAGCTGCTTGAAGAGGATCTTACAATCACCTACAATCAGGATCCCAATACAAATGAAATGATTTTAAGCACTCTCGGCGGACTTCATCTCGATTCGGTTGTCGGAAAGCTTAAAAATCAATTCGGTATTGACATGGACGTTACCGTTCCTAAGGTTGCCTATAGGGAAACTATACGCAAGAAGGTCAAAGTTCAGGGCAGACATAAAAAACAGTCGGGCGGACACGGTCAGTTCGGCGATGTATGGATAGAGTTTGAGCCCTGTGTTTGCGACGATCTTATTTTTGAGGAAAAGGTATTCGGCGGAGCGGTTCCCAGGAACTTCTTCCCTGCTGTTGAAAAGGGACTTCAGGAAAGCGTCAAGAAAGGCGTTCTTGCAGGATTCCCGATGGTTGGCCTTAAAGCTATCCTTGTAGACGGCTCCTATCATCCGGTAGATTCCTCCGAAATGGCGTTCAAAACCGCAGCCTCTATTGCATATAAAGACGGCATACCCCAGGCTGAACCTACCCTGCTTGAACCTATAGGTTCTCTCAGCGTTCTCGTTCCCGATGAAAACACGGGCGATATAATGGGTGACCTAAACAAACGCAGAGGACGCGTTTTAGGCATGAATCCTTCCGAAACAAAGGGAATTACCGAAGTTATTGCAGAAGTGCCCGAATCGGAAATGCAGGATTTCGCTCTTACGTTAAGGCAGATGACTCAGGGCAGAGGTGAATTTACCTTCGAGCATGTAAGATATGAGCAGCTTCCTCCCAACCTTGTAGCGGAAGTAATCGCCAAGAACAGAATAGACTAAGATAAAAATAATATCGGACAGCCATCCTTTTAAATAAAGGATAGCTGTCCGTATTTTTGTAAAAGATATTATTCTGCAATCAGTCTGCGGCTTTGGAAGCGGACCTTAAAGTTTATAAAAGAGGCGAAAAGATTCTTAACACAGCCGAAACCATCCTGCTCCAAAGAGAACGCTCAGCGCAGTCATGAACGGTTATCTCAACACAGTTTTTCTCAAGAATATTGAGAAAGTCTGCTTTTACATCCATAACCGCCGGCACTTTATACATATAAGTAGCGCATTCGAAGTGAAGATAAAGACTTCTGTAATCCAGGTTTATAGTGCCGACCACGGCAGTTTTATCGTCGGATACAAAATTCTTTGCATGGATAAAGCCGTTATATTCATATATTTTGACTCCCAGCGCAATAAGCTCTTTGTAGTAAGATTTTGCAATGGATCTTACATACCATTTATCGGGTATTCCCGGAGTGATTATTCTTACGTCTACGCCGCTTTTCGCCGCATAGCCAAGTGCCGTGACAATCTCGTTGTCAGGAATAAGGTATGGAGTTGTAATATAGAGATAATCGCGGGCGTTGTTTATGATGTCAAGATAAACAAGCTCGCCTACGTTTTCGGTATCCAACGGAGAATCGCCGTAGGGAAGAACATAGCCCGGAGCGCTTTCCGGCATTTCGTCTGTATTCTCAGGAAGAAACTGATCGTAATCCGAAGCAATCCCTTCTCCGTCCACGATTTCCCACATCTGCAGAAACATCATCGTGAAATTCCACACGCCGTCGCCCTTTATCATAACCGCAGTATCCTTCCAGTGACCGAAACGTTCCTTGCGGTTTATATACTCATCGGCAAGGTTAACTCCTCCGTTAAAAGCAGTATGACCGTCAATAACACAGATTTTCCGATGATCCCGGTTATTTTGAATTGATGAAAGCATAGGTCTGAAAGGATTGAACACATGACACCTTATGCCTTCGCTTTCAAGCTTTTTGTCATATCTCATAGGAAGAAGATGCTGTGATCCCATTCCGTCGTAAAGCAGCCTTACCTCTACCCCCTGTTTTGCTTTTTCGGCAAGTATCTGATGTATCTCATCCCACATTTCACCCTGGTCAATTATAAAATATTCAAGAAAAATAAAATGCTCCGCTTTTTTCAGCTCTCTTACCATAGCGGCGAATTTTTCCTCTCCTACCTTGAAATATTCCACCGAGGTGTTCTTATAAATAGGATATCCGCCGTATTTATCAACATATCTTGCAAGTCGGTAAACGTTTTTATCCTCGATATCCAGCTCGGTAAGAATATCCTGATCCTGTCTCAGATACGGCTTTGTACTGGCGCATTTTTTTATATGAGCGTTTCTTACCCTCTTGGTGCTGTATTGATTTGTAAGTATAAAATACGCTATTGTAGCAAATACAGGTATCGCCAGCAGCGGAATTATCCACGCAAGCTTGTATGCCGGATTCTGAGGCTTGTTCAGAATATATACAGCCAGCGCAAGTCCAAGGACAGTAAACGTATAATAGATCGTACTTGAATGCTCGCTGAGCTGAAAAAATGTAAACAGCAGAAAAAGAACCTGCGCAAGCAGAAGCAGAATTATAGTCGTTCGCTGTGAAAAAACAACATTCGCAAGCTTTTTCCAAAATTTTGTCATCTAATTTCCTTTCCCAAAATCGTTTTTTTGCTTTCCTTTAATAAATCTTTAAAGCTTATTATAACATGACGTTATCTTTTTTTCAAGTACAAAAGACAGATCCTGCACGGTTTTTGATTAAACCGGGAAACAATTTAAATTACAGCGTTTAAAGTCAGACAAAACCAAAGGTCTGTACATATTTTTAATCAGTCAAAAACTTAACAGTGTCGCCTCAACAAAAGTTATATTCTGACAAACACAGATTTTCTTTCCTTAAAATATGTCAGATACCTGAACCCTGCGGCTTTTGCAATTTCTGCTCCTGCACCGATCCCATCCGCCAGATCGCAGACCCGGTGTGCATCGGATCCTACGGTCAGTATCTCCCCACCCATTTCACGGTATGTCCTTACATACTCAAGTGTTGGAAACGTTCTTCCGTATTTCTGCCTTAACCCCGACGTATTTATCTCTATTCCCTTTCCGTTCTGTATGAGGACGCGGAATACTTCTCTTATTATTTCCTCATATCTGCTTACATCAAGCTTTATTCCATAATCGCCCTCAATATATCTGAGAGGATATGTCAGATGGCCCAGCACGTCAAATTTTCCCCATCTGCACATATCAAGCATTTCCCCGAAATATTTATCAATCAGAGAATATATCTCACAAAGGCTCATTTCGTTATATTTAAGGAAATAAAAATCGTCCTGCCCTTTATTCTGATGATGAGATCCTATAACAAAGTCAAGCCTCGGATCGCACACCAGTTTTTCCGCATTCTCTAAGTTCTGAAGAGGCTGACCAAGTTCGATTCCGCAGAGGAAATTGATTCTTCCTCCATAAAGCTCCTTCAGTCTGCTCTGGGCGGCAATGCTTTTTTCTGCGTATTGCCCGGCGCCATACATTTCAATATCCTTTAATTCCGATGCGCAGTCGGAACAACTATCTGCCGGATACCAATAATTGCAGTCGCAGTGGTCGGTTACAGCATATGCTGCCAGCCCAAGCTCCGCCGCTCTTTCAAGCATCAGCTCCGGAGGATCTTCGCCGTCCGGAGAAAAAGAAGTATGAGTATGCAGATCGATAAGCTTTGAATAATCCATAGATAATCCTTTCTTAGCTGTAATAATATGCGTGCCGAACTAAACTGATATAAGTATTTTACTATCAAAAACGGCAGGACTTATCCTGCCGCAGAAACTCAGTTTTTGAGGGAATGAAGCGGCGCGGGAATCTGTCCGCCCCTGTTTATAAACTTGGACGGCGACTCCTTTTTAAGCGGCATTACGGGCCCGCAGCCGAAAAGTCCGCCCCAGTCCAGCTCCTCGCCGACCTCCTTGCCGATAGCGGGAATAACCCTTACGGCGGTAGTCTTGCTGTTTACCATACCGATAGCCGCCTCGTCGGCAATAATTGCCGCAAGAGTATCAGGCTCGGTATCTCCCGGAACAACGATCATATCAAGACCTACGGAGCATACGGCAGTCATAGCCTCAAGCTTTTCTATAGACAATGCTCCGCATTTTGCAGCGTCTATCATTCCGGCGTCCTCCGAAACGGGAATAAACGCTCCCGAAAGTCCGCCTATTCTGGAGCAAGCCATAACTCCGCCCTTTTTAACTGCGTCGTTAAGCAAAGCAAGAGCCGCGGTAGTTCCGTGAGTTCCGCATTTTTCAAGACCTATTTCCTCCAGGATATGAGCTACCGAATCTCCCACTGCAGGAGTAGGAGCAAGCGACAGATCCACTATCCCGAAAGGAACTCCAAGTCTTTCAGAGGCGGTCACTCCCACAAGCTGACCGACCCTTGTAATCTTATATGATATCTTCTTGATAACGTCAGCGATCTGAGTAATATCGGCGTCGGGATACTTTTTAAGCGCAGCCCTTACAACTCCGGGACCTGAAACCCCGACATTGATCATGCAGTCGGGCTCTCCTACTCCATGGAAAGCTCCCGCCATAAAAGGATTATCCTCGACGGCATTACAGAATACCACCAGCTTAGCCGCTCCGAAGCAGGCGCTGTCCACAGTTTTTTCAGCGCACTCCCTGATTATGCTGCCCATCATTTTGCAGGCGTCAAGATTGATCCCGGTTTTTGTGGAGCCGACGTTGACCGAAGAGCATACTCTCTCGGTGCAGCTCAAAGCTTCGGGTATGGATTTTATAAGCTCTATGTCTCCGGCAGAAAAGCCCTTCTGTACCAATGCGGAATAACCGCCTATAAGGTTTACTCCCACATCCTTGGCAGCTCTGTCCATAGCCTTTGCAAAAGGAACGGGAGAGCATTTGCAGGCAGCGGAAATTATAGCGATAGGTGTAACGGAGATTCTCTTATTTATAATGGGGATGCCGAATTCCTTTTCTATCCCCTCTCCTACAGAAACAAGGTTTTTAGCCTTTTGAGTAATTTTTTTGTAAACCTTTTCGCAAGCTTTGTCTATATCGCTGTCTATACAGTCAAGAAGCGATATACCCATTGTAATGGTGCGTATATCAAGGCACTCGTCCTGAATCATGCGTATTGTTTCAAGCACGTCGTAAGTATTAATCATCAGTCAAACATTCCTCTCAAATCAGATATGGTGCATGCAGTTGAAAATATCTTCATGCATTGTATGAATTCTGAGTCCCATAGAATCTCCCAGAACGGTCAGATCGTCAGCCATCTGAGCGAAGTTTGTGCTTAGCTTTGAAATATCCACCAGCATGATCATTGCAAACAGATCCTGAAGCACCGACTGAGTGACCTCGATCACATTTGCATTATGCTCAGCGCATTTTGTACTTACCTTTGCAAGAATACCTACTGCGTCCTTTCCTATAACCGTAACTACTGCTCTCATTATATAAAACCATCCTTTCATTAATGATCAGATATACTTTCAAATAAGAAGCTTTCCCTGTTTTCAGCGGCAGAATGTCCTCAGCTGCCTTAAATCCGGAAAATATCTTGCTTAAGTTATAATTATATCATATTTTTATCCTTTTGCCAACAGAAAAATATAAACAATTGATTAACGTATGAATTTACGTAGAATTAACATGGTCCATACAATACTCTGCCTTTTTTCAGTCTCCTGTCATAAAGCTGTCACATTAAACCTTTATTATATAAACAACAGGTTAGAGGGACGCCTGAGCCGTGAGGATTAAGCGATCCGTGAGATTCTCAGGCAATGGGTATCGCATCTGAAAAGTCTGATGATCGTTGTATAAAGACATACCTGAAGTCCCGTCCACATATTATTTTTTCTCCATCATATATTAATATAAAGTGAGCAATCACACAAAAAGTCTCCGTTCCATTGAGAGCGGAGACTTTTTGTTTAAATAAGGGGGCAAGATATTGACCGCCCGTTTTGCTGAGATTCGGTTAAGCCATATAACTCAGGCAGAATTATCCGTCTCCTATTCGACGGAGTTTATCATGTGATAACAGTTCTCTTTGCGCTTTTCCTATGATTTTACGCAATAGCAAAGCAGATCCGTCATATTCTGTATATTACTTTACCGTACATAAACATCATGTGAATCGGAATTGACCGCTACTATAAAAGTACTGACGTCCTGCGGCCCTGCAATAACCGCAGCTGCCGTCTTTATTTTTTCGTAGTTACAGTTTTGACGCCGCTCCACGCTCCGAGAGCGTTTCTGCCTGCTCCGTTTGATTTATATGCCAGAACGCGGTATTTATATGCAGTGTTCTTTTTCAGTCCGGTGATTTTCAGCTCCGTCGCGTTCTTTACAAGCTTAACGGTTTTCCATGTCTTGCCGCCGTCAGAAGACTGCTGCACCTTATATCCTGTACAGCTTACCTTGTTCCAGAAAAGTCTTACCGATGTAGTTGAAATGTTTATTTTGCTTATCGATACCTTTGACGGCTTTGTTGCAGTAAGGATCTCCTTGGAAGCACTGCCCCAATAAACCACTCCGTTATACCTTACATACGCCTTGACCTTATATTTATACTGCGTTCCGCTTTTTAGACCCGAATCCCTGTATGTAACTGCGGAACCGTCGCCTATGGTTTTTACGCTTTCCCACTTTTTAGTTGACGTATTATATCTGTAAATCCTGTAGCCCGACGCACCGCTGACCTTATTCCAGTTAATGCGGACTGCGTTGGTAACCGAGCTGAAATCCGTCTTTGCAGTTACCGTAGGCACAGTTTTCTTTGCCGTGTAATTGGTTTTGTAGCTTGAACCGCATTTTGAACACGTTTTCAAAGTATAGCCCTGCGCTGCATAGGTAGGCGCAACTACTTTAGTTTTATATGTATGACCCGTGGCAGGTATAGGCTGAGTATAGCTGTCGCCGCAGGAGCAGCTATAGTTTCTGACTCCGGGCGAAGTGCAGGTAGCCGCCTTAGTAACCTTTGAGGTATAACTGTGAGTATGTCCAGGCTCTCCGTCGGACGGGTAGGTCTTAAGGTCAGGCATTTCATCGAGAGTTATTACGTTTGAATGGTTATAGACCTCTTCCCACATATAAGCCTCGGTATATTTCTCAGAAATGGAAGTTCCGTTCGAGCAGAAATCTCCTCCCCATACGCAGAACCAGCTCCAGAGCGTGCCCGCCGACAAAGCCTTATCGACGTCGAAAAGGCAGCCGTTTTCGGTCAGCGCCACTACCTTGTTTGTATCGGTATACTCCGCCGCTTCCAGAAATTTAGAGGACTGCGGATTGTAAACATGGGTTCCCGGGTAAATATCTTCTCCGATAATATCAACATATTCATCTCCGGGATACCAGTCTTTATCCTGACCGTTCCATACCCAAATAAGATTATTAAGTCCGTATTCGTTCGTAAGCTTATCATACAGAGTCTTCCAAAGCTTTATATACGGTTCCGGGCCGTCCGAACCCCACCAGAACCAGCCTCCGCTGGCCTCGTGCAGCGGTCTGAAAAGCACGGGAACGCCGGCGTCGTTCAGTCTTTTCAGCTGAACCGCTATAGCGTCTACATCCTCCATGAGAAGATTGTAGCCCTCCTTATCCGAGCCGTACATAATCGCCGAAAAATCAATATTGAGATTATCGGTATAAAAGCCTCCCCACCATCTGGGATTTCCGTTGGTATCGGTCCCGGATCTCAGATATTTATCGGGAGCGTTCCAGTGCCAGCAAAGCTCTACTATTCCTCCGGCTTCCCAGAACTCAATCGCATTTTCTACAGTTTCGCATTTGTCGCCCTTTGCAACTCTTGTAGGAGTGTATCTCATCAGGTCCATGCCCAGCATTGCCGGAGTTCTTCCCGTAAGATTCTTAATTGCCGTAAACTCGTCCCCGTACAGCCCGCCGTCGCAGGTCTGTCCGGATATAACGTTTTCCCCGTAATTATCCGCAATAAAGCTCATCAGCTTCTTTGCCGAATCCGAAGCCGAAGGGTTTATAAGAGTTTCTGAAACATCATAATAATCCCTGTCCGGCATTTCCGAATCGGTAATAATAAGACAGTCAAGATTGATATATCCCCACGACGGAGTAACCTGTACGCTGTGGCTTCCCTTTGAAAGATAAACTCTGTTTATATAGCCGTCGCCAAGCACGCCGTTGGTTGAAAAAAACTCGCCTATACTCTCTCCGTCCGCAGAAGCGTAATTATACTTGTCACTGCCTATGCCGCTGCTTCTGAAGTTGAGATCATAATAACCGTTTTCCGGTACGGACACATTGAACGTACAGCTGCCTGAGCTTTGAAAAATTACGTATTTTCCGCCTGAATACGACGAGCCTGAACCAGTACCGACACCCGAAAGCCGGGCGTTCTCAGCCTCATATTTCAAACTGACGTCAGCCGATACCAGCGTCTCCGAAGGCAATACTGCCGCTGCGCAAACTGCGGCGCAGAATGCTGAAAATATTTTTTTGGTTATATTATTCATACCTATTACCGTCCTTAAAGTTTCAATACGGATATATTCTCTGTTACACAAATATTTTATCATATTTCACAGACAAAGTAAACATTTTCGCGCCTTTTTGCACAATATTCTACATTTAGACGCTATTGATGATTTCAGAAAAGGTTTTCGATATTCATTTTACACAAATAATAAGGAATATTCAGGATTAATGCTTCAGACGCTTTTAGCGGCAGACCATCGCGCCGCATAAAGCAATCAGTCAGGGCATTGACTGCGGTTATAAAACAAAAGGTCTGCGCATAAAAACGCAGACCTTGATTTTATAAAACAAAATTTACACTGACTATAATATGTAATTAGTCAGCTTTAGGAGCCTCAACAGGGCAAGTTCCTGCGCATGAACCGCAGTCGATGCAGGTACCGGCATCGATAACTGCCTTTCCGTCTTCCATAGTAATAGCTCCTACCGGGCAAGCGTCAACACAAGCGCCGCAGCCGATGCATTCGTCACTAATCTTATAAGCCATAATATATACCTCCTCAATGTATTAAGAAACTGATCTAGTTCCTATATTAATATAATATCACATTTTTAAAAAAATGCAAGCGCTTTTATGATAATATCACAATTTTTTCATAAAATTTCGTCTTTCTGTCAGACTCTCAGTCAGTGATCGTCAAATTTTGCTTAGCTCCTCCTGATTCAGTAAATGGAAGCCGCCTTCGTTAAGCGCAGTAACAGCTTTGTCGTTGCTGTCAACTCTCAGAACAAGATATGCCGTTTCATCCTGCTCATTGATAAATGCCGCATACATATACTCGACGCTTATATTGTCCTTATAAAGAATATCCATAGCGTCGGCAAGTCCGCCGGGTCTGTCTGATATTCTGATTGCAAGCACACTTGTTATTGTTACTGAACATCCTGCATTTTTAAGTATTTCCAGCGCCCTATCCGCGTCGTTTACAATAAGACGGAGGATTCCGAAATCTTTGGTATCGGCAATACTCATTGCGCGGATATTAATGCCGTTGTCTCCCAGAAGTCTGGTTATCGCAGACAATCTGCCCGGTCTGTTTTCTACAAATACTGATAATTGCTTTACGGTCATAAAAATAACCTCCCTTTTATTTTATTGCAGCCGATGGTAAAAGTCTGAAGCAGCCGCAGCTAAACAATTGTGCTTTATTACTTTACGTTTTCACTATAGAAAATTAATCAGTGTTTTGCGCACTTTGCTGCGTCGGAGAAAAACAACTACTTTTACAATCGCCTGATTTTATCAGCTTACTGGTCAGCCGTAAACAGCACCCATAAGCCTTTTTCCGCCGCCAGTCTGAAAAAAGGAACCGCATCCTGAAGATATTCCCAGGTATACTCAAAATCCTCGTTCCCAAGTTCATCGGGATATGTTTTATCAATTCTGTCATACCCTTCCCTGAACTGCTTCTTTGTAAGCCTGACAAGCTGCGTATAGATATTTTTAACCTCGTCGGGACTTTTAGCGGTAATTATATAGTCGTTGTACTCTGCGCCGTCGTAGTAAAGAATTTCGCCGCCCAGAATTATTCCTCCCAAAGGATATTCCCCGCAATTAAAGGAAAGCTTTCCGTCGGTAAGCGCACGATGAATCGCGTCCCACGCTTTATCCAGTTCTGCGGTCCTTTCGGGATAATCCTCGAAATAAAGCTCCTCCAGCTCGCAGGATATATATTCCGGTCTTTCGCTCATCGGAAGCGATCTGATATGCCTGACTTCATCTTCCGGAACAGCAAACAAAACTCCCAGACAGCTCATACAATCATCCCTCCCATATCGGCTAGACAAGATTTCTCTTATCAATGACTCTTACCGCCTTGCCCTCCGACCGAGGGATAGATTTCGGCTCGACAAGCCTGATCTTAGCCTTGATTCCGAGAATAGAGTGAATATCGCCGGAAATCTTCTTTTCAAGCTCCTCAATGGATTTTATCGTATCGGACAGCATATCGTCCGATAGCTCTACCCTTATTTCAAAGGTGTCTGCGTTGTTTACACGGTCTACTATTATCTGATAGTTGGGAGTAGCCTTACTTACCTTGAGAAGCACCGATTCGATCTGCGACGGGAATACGTTTACTCCCTTGATAATAAGCATATCGTCGCTTCTTCCCATAGGCTTTGTCATCTTTACAAGAGTTCTGCCGCAGGAGCATTTTTTTCTTGAAAGAATACAGATATCCCTTGTTCTGTATCTAAGCAGCGGGAAAGCCTCCTTGGTTATGCTTGTAAACACAAGCTCTCCCTTGGAGCCCTCGGGAAGCACCTCCCCCGTATCGGGATCGATGATCTCGGCAATAAAGTGATCCTCGTTGATATGCATACCCGTCTGTTCTTCGCACTCAAATGATACGCCAGGACCGCTGGTTTCGGTAAGTCCGTAAATATCGTAAGCTTTTATGCCCAGTAGTCTTTCTATTTCATGGCGCATTTCCTCCGTCCACGGCTCAGCGCCGAATATTCCTGCTTTAAGCTTTATGTCGTCCGGACCGTAGCCCATTTCATGGAGAGTTTCGCCTATGTAAGCGGCATATGAAGGCGTACAGCAAAGGATAGTCGAGCCAAGGTCCCTCATAAACTGGATCTGTCTTTCGGTATTTCCGGACGACATAGGAAGCGTAAGACAGCCGACTTTATGAGAACCTCCGTTCAGTCCGGGACCTCCGGTGAACAGTCCGTAACCGTAGCAAACCTGACAAACGTCTTCTCTTGTACCTCCTGCGGCGGTAATAGCCCTGGCACAGCAGTCCTCCCACAGATCAATATCGTGCTGAGTGTAAAAAGCCACAACTCTCTTTCCCGTCGTACCGCTGGTAGACTGGATCCTTACGCAGTCGGAAAGGGGCTTTGCAAGCAGACCGTAGGGGTAAGCGTCGCGCAGATCCGCTTTTGTAAGAAAAGGCAGTTTATGAAGATCTTCGATACCGTTGATATCATCGGGTGTGACCCCCTTTTCCTCCATAAGCTTTCTGTAATAAGGCACATTATCCCAGACGTGTCTTACCTGAGCCACAAGCCTTTCGCTTTGCAGCTTTTTCATGTCCTCACGGGACATACATTCGATTTCTTCGTTCCAATATTTACCCATTGGAACACACCTCCTGTAGTATGTATATTATAGTCCGAACATTTCATTTAGCATACGGGTTCCCGTTTCGGTTTTAAAAACCTTGTCGCGGAAGTTTATGATACTGTCCTGCGAAAGACTATCCTCAAAAGCGTTCACAAGAAAATCAGCTTCTAAAAGTATCTGCCAGTCAAGTCCCTCGACGTTTATATAGGTATGATGATGAGCGATAAGAAAGCAGACTCTGTCAATGACGCCATTGTCAAAATCCAGCTCGCTCAGCATTTTTCTTGCAGGCTCAGGTCCCAGTTCCTGCTGCAGTTTTCCATTACAGTTTCCCTTTCCGTACTTTTCCTCGGCAGACTTGATTCCAATATCGTGAATTACGGCGGCAACTTCAAGGCAATACATTGTATTGATATCGAGCCCCTCCGCCCTTCCGATAACTCTTGAAAAAGTATAGACCTTTATAAAATGCTGAATACGCTTAGGATCTCCGTGAAAGAATTCGGTCGTCTTAATAATCAGCTTACTGATTTCGTCCATTTACTATTTTACCTCTCTGCCCAGAGCAAACGCCTTTTTGTTCAGCTCAAGGAACTTCGGCGGAACACACTGCTCGAGAGCCTGCTGCCATACGCTTTCCTCAAATGGCATTTTTGTGGAAACAACTCCCATAAGCACAACGTTTGACGCCTTGGCTGTTCCTGCCTGCTCTGCAAGTTCAAGAGCGTCAACGGCAATAACGTCAACTCCCAGATTCTTGATCTTTTCTATTATATTTTCGGGATATTCTGCAGCACCGGTGATTACAGGCATAGGGTCTATCTTCTGTGTAGAAGTTATAAGATGTCCTCCCTTTTTCAGGTACGGCAGCCATCTTGCCGCTTCAAGCTGCTCAAAGCTGATTATGATATCAGCCTCACCCTTATTTACAACAGGCGAGCATACCTCATCGCCGTACTTCACATATGTAACGACCGAGCCTCCTCTCTGGCTCATTCCGTGTACCTCGCTTACCTTAACGTCGTAATTCTGCAAAAGCAGAACGTTTCCTATAATTCTTGACGCAAGCAGTGAACCCTGTCCGCCTACGCCGACTATCATAATCGATTTAGTTTCCATTATCTACACCTCATATATAATAATTCAATTGCCGGTCAGCCGCTTTCCCAGCATTATTCCCAGCCATACTCCCAGCAAACAGCCTGCCACGCTTAAAACTATATACGCAGCTCCCATAACCGTTCTGCCTTCCAGAAGCCCGAAGGCCTCCAGAGAAAAAGTTGAAAAGGTAGTAAAACCTCCGCAAACTCCTGTTTTAAAGAATGTAACAGCGGTTTGATTATATTTTCCGGAAGCCGTAAACCCTGCAATAAATCCAATAGCTAAGGCGCCGGCAAGATTTACGATCAGAGTCGCCGCAGGAAAATCGCCACGGAAAGGCAGCAGACCAATCATATATCTCAGCACTGCACCGGCGGCACCACCTGCGGCAACTACAAGAATTGACGTAAGCTTCATTTTTATGACCATTTTCCTGCTCAGGAAAATGTACCTCCCTTCGATGTGCCTTCAGCCTTTTCTTTCTTATCAAATAATCGTGCCGAAATCCTTTCTCATATCAAAGAGCATTTACATAAAGCCCTTGTGATACGGTATAAAGCTTTTATTTTCAATCATAGACAAAATCTGCGCCTTGTTCGCCCGCATAACCTGTCCGATCTCCTCAGACCGGGGCGTGAACCGGCTTTATGCCTGCTGCGGCTGAATCTGGAAACGCATAATATCAGACACCAGTCCCCTGTACTGATCAATCATTACCTGATGCTGAATAGGATATTTCTGCTGAAGCTGAGAAATAACATAATCCACGTTATGGTCGTTAAGCTCCAGCCCCTGAGATATCTGCACCGCGTAATGGTAACAGTCTGTCAGAAGCTTTTTATTGGTGAACATATGGTATATTTCCTTCAGCTCCCTGTACTGCTCCTTGGTTATCTCACGTCCGCTTTCGCAGTTGTCACAAAAAATATAATACCCTTTGGTCTTCCAGAAAACAGGTATATAGCATATATGTACCCTGAATACTACCCTTCCAAGATAATGATGTGCAAAACTGCGGCATCCTCCGCAGACTGTAACTCCCATGGGAACGTCACGTTTAAGCTTGTTTCCCCAACCGTACGGTATAAGCATAATTTTCTTCTCCTCTTTAATTATCAAATTTATTATCAGTCCTCAATAGCGTTAAGCCTGCACATCTCCTTGCAGATTCCGCAGCCTACGCACTGCGTATGATCTATAACGCACTTGCCGTTATGTATCGAAATTGCAGGACAGCCGATTTTCAGACATTGCTTACAGCCTACGCATTTATCCGCATTCACTTTGAGAGGAGGATTATGCTTTACATATTTAAGCAATGCACAGGGGCGTCTTGAAATTATAACGCTTGGCTCTTCCTTGGCAAGCTCTTCCCTTATAACGGCTTCGGTCTCCGCCATATGATAAGGATCTACCACCCTTACGCTTTTTATTCCGATAGCACGGCAAAGTTCTTCAAGGTTTACAGCTGCGGCGGGATCGCCTTTCAGATTCTTGCCTGTGGTAGGATTCTGCTGATGACCCGTCATGCCTGTTATAGAATTGTCAAGAATAATTACGGTGGAATTCGTAGCGTTATAGGCGATATTCACCAGTCCTGTCATTCCGCTGTGCATAAAGGTAGAATCGCCGATAACCGCAACAGAGCTCTTTTCCGCGTCGGCTCCCCTCGCCTTGTTAAAACCGTGCAGTCCGCTTATTGAAGCGCCCATGCATATAGTTGAATCCATAGCGCACAGCGGAGCAGTCGCTCCCAGAGTATAGCAGCCTATATCTCCGGATACCATTACTCCAAGCTTTGAAAGACAGTAGAACAGTCCTCTGTGCGGACAGCCTGCACACATAACCGGAGGACGAACAGGTACATTTTCAGGAAACTCTGTTTCCTCCGCCTTTTCTCCCAGTATCTTTTCTCTGACGATCGCCTGGGATATCTCGCCCATAAGACTGAAAGTATCCTTTCCGTGAACGTCAAGTCCTATCTTTTTGCAATGAGTTTCAAGAACGTCGTCAAGCTCCTCTATTACATAAACCGTTTCGCACTTGGCGGCAAAATCCTTGATTATCTTTTCGGGAAGAGGATTTACTATTCCCAGCTTAAGATATGAAGCCTTTGTTCCCAGAGCCTCCTTGGCGTACTGATAGGCAGCGCCGCTGGTAATCACGCCGATTTTTGTATCGTTGATCTCAAGCTTATTAAGAGGAGAAGTTTCAGCATATTGTGCAATTTTCTTCATTCTTTCCTCGACCTGAGGGTGACGCCTGATAGCGTTTCCGGGCATCATAACAAACTTCTGAGGATTTTTTTCGTAAGGAATAAGCTCCTTTTCCTCGCGCTCCAGAGTTTCAACAGCCGACTGGGAATGAGACACCCTTGTTGAAAGCCTTACGATAACGGGAGTATCGAACTGCTCCGACAGCTCAAATGCTGCCTTTGCAAAATCCTTGCATTCCCCAGAATCAGACGGCTCCAGCATCATGACCTTTGAAGCGATCGCATGGTGACGGGAATCCTGCTCGTTCTGAGAAGAATGCATCCCCGGATCGTCGGCAACAGCAATTACCATTCCTGCGTTTACTCCCGTATATCCTGCGGTATAAAGAGGATCGGCGGCAACGTTAAGACCTACGTGCTTCATCGCGCAGAAGCTTCTCGCACCCGCAATCGACGCTCCGAGAGCGACCTCCATAGCGACCTTTTCATTAGGCGCCCATTCAGCATATACCTCGTCGTACTTAGCGACCTCCTCGGTTATTTCCGTAGACGGAGTTCCGGGATATGAAGAAGCGATTTTACAGCCCGCCTCATACAGACCTCTTGCAAACGCTTCATTGCCAAGCATAAGTTTTCTCATATCAATATCTTTCCTTTCGTAATAAAACGCCAAACAGCAGTTCCTGCGTTTCATAATTTCTTTGTTAAAAAACAACAACTATCCTTGTCAATAAAAATAATTATACCATAAATATATACAAAAATCAATTGCTTTTCTCAAAAAAAACGCCATTAAGATATTTTTTATGCGTTTGTCTGTTATTTTTTCAGAATTCATGCTATAATAAATATGTTTATTAAATCATTACAGCATTTTTCTATCCCGGCCTGCAGCGCCAAATTAATAAATTATTATTGAAAGAGAGGCGTTTATGTTGTATAATAAAATCAAGCATATGGATTTTATTCTGATAATTTTTGTTGTCCTTGCCTGTACGGGCGGTATTGTTCTGGTTTTTTCTCTTGTAGATACAAATTCATACCAGAAAATATCCTACGGCATATCCCCGTCGCTGTGGATAACTAAAATCGCTGCGGTTATGATCGGACTTGCAGCTATGTTTATTCTTTCAATGATAAGAATAGATAGAATCGCCAGACATTGGAAACTGGTTGGCACAGGCGGCATACTTTTTACCCTCCTGACTTTTACTCCGATCGGAACCGGACCTGCCTCCTCCGACGACCGTGCATGGATAAGCTTTTTCGGATTTACGGTACAGCCTGCGGAGGTACTTAAGCTTTGCTTCATAATAACCTTTTCGGTGCATATAACTCATGTCAGGGAACATTTCAACAGGCCGCTTACGATCCTGGGGCTTCTGTGTCACGCCGCGGTTCCCGTTTCCATAGTTTATCTTCAGGGAGATCAGGGAACCGGAGTTATCTTTATTATTATCGCTGTAGTTATGATGTTTGCCGGAGGTCTTAGCTGGAAATATATACTTTCCGCCCTGATCCTTTCTCCTGTAATCATCTGGGCAGCATGGAAATGGCTTTTGCTGGATCACCAGAAACAGCGTATCATGGTGCTTTTCAATCCCGAGCTTGATCCACTCGGCACCGGCTATCAGCAGTCGCAGGGAAAGCTTGCGCTGCAAAGCGGAGGTTTTTGGGGAAAAGGTCTTTTTTCCGGCGGCAGCGAAGAATTTATTTACGTTTCCGAGTCTCAGAACGATTTTATTTTTTCATACGCCGGTCAGACCGTAGGATTTGTCGGCTGCGGAGTAATAATACTGATACTGTTTGCAATATGCCTGAGACTTGTTATCGACAGTTCAAAATGCAGTCAGCCCGGCTGCTCGGTCTGCGCCGGAGTGTTCGGACTGATTTTTTCACATACATTTATAAATATAGGCATGGTGCTGGGATTTATGCCTGTTATAGGCGTTCCTCTGCCGTTTTTCTCTGCCGGAGGAACAGCTGTGCTTACAATGCTTACTGCTATGGGACTTGTGCAGTCGTCGCTGAAATCGGGAAAAACCGATAATAGAACGACCGCTTAAAATTACTCTTTTGGAGGTTAACATATGTGCGTTAATACACTTGACAGAATTTACTCTGAGGACAAGATTGCTTTTCAGAAAGAAAGATATGCTAAAGCTGCGGCTGAATTTGAAAAGCTGTTTAAAACCGCTCCGAGCCGTTTTTTTTCCGCTCCGGGACGAAGCGAGATCGGCGGAAATCATACCGATCACAATCACGGACGTGTCCTTGCGGCAGGAGTTTCTCTTGACGTTATAGCGGCTGTTATCCCAACCGACGACAGCGTTATCCAAGTTAAATCCGAAGGCTTTCCTATGGACACAGTGGATATATCTGACCTTGAAGTGCATAAGGAGGAAGAAAACACGTCGGCGGCTCTTATAAGGGGCGTTGCCGCAGGTTTTTCTGAAAGAGGTCATAAAATAGGCGGTTTCAAAGCGTATACTACATCAAACGTGCTCAAAGGCTCGGGGCTTTCCTCATCTGCTGCTTTTGAGGTTCTTATCGGCACGATACTCAGCGGACTTTACAATAATCATGAAGTTTCCGCCGTTGAAACAGCTCAGATCTCGCAGTATGCCGAAAACGTATTTTTCGGCAAGCCGTCCGGTCTTATGGATCAGATGGCTTCATCAGTGGGCGGCTTTATCACTATTGATTTTAACGATCCTGAAAATCCCGTTATCGAATCAATTGATTTTGACTTTGCAAAAAGCGGTCACAGTCTGTGTATTGTGGATACAAAGGGGAATCACGCCGACCTCACCCCTGAATACGCGGCTGTTCCTGCGGAAATGAAACAGATCGCCAATTACTTCTGCAGGGATTATCTCAGGGAGATATCCAAATCCGACATTATGGACAATATTGCTGTACTGCGTAAAAAATACGGCGACAGAGCGGTGCTCCGCGCGCTTCATTTCATGGATGACAATGAAAGAGTGGAAAAAGAATCCCAAGCGCTTAAAAACGGCTGCTTTGACCGATTCCTCCAGCTTATTAAAGAATCGGGAAGATCGTCGTTTATGTATCTGCAAAACGTTTATGCTTCCTCTGCGCCAAATGAGCAGGGACTGTCTACCGCTCTTTACATAGCTGAACAGATCCTGGCCGGAGAGGGAGCGTTCCGAGTTCACGGAGGTGGATTTGCCGGAACCATTCAGGCTTTTGTTCCATCGCACAAGCTGAAAAAATTCCGCACTGAAATGGAAAGGGTATTCGGAGAAAGCTCATGCTATGTGCTTTCGATAAGACCTGTAGGAGGAACCGAGGTCTTGCTGTAATACAAAATAAAAAGGAATATGCCGGTATGAATAATCCGCTTAAACAACTGAAAAAACAACTGCATAATATAAATAAGCCGCAGGTCAAGCTGAAGTTTTCGACCTGCGGAGAAATACTTATAGACGGACTTCCCTTTGCGTTCGGAGTGGAAAGCGACGGGATTTCTTCCGACAAGGGACTTACGGTTGCGCTGTCAGGCGAGGCGATTGACAAGGGAAAGCTTACCTTTGATACAATTGAGCTTAATCTGCTGAACAATGCCAAGATCAAATCAATCGTTAAAAAGCTTGAAGCCGTTACAAAAAAGGACGGCAAGAAAATCTATCGGGCACGTTTTCCAGAGGTAATAATTCCCGTGTGTCCAAAGCAGCCTGTCTTCAGCTTCAGACGTCAGCTGTCGGAAAACGAATTTCTTCAAAAACTTTCGTCGGAGATTTCTTTCAAGACTGTACCCCGTTATAAAGGCGCCGAAGAAGCCGAGGTTATGATCACTGTTTACCCTAATGAAAATCCTCTTAACGGTTTAGCTGTAAGCTGGAAAAACTGTACCTCCGATAAGGACTGGTTCGTCCATAATTTCGGCAAAAGGAATGATAAATAAATATGAGAATGAGAAGAAAAAAGCATCTTGAAGAACGTCTTGCAGAATGCGGCGATTACATAATTTATATGGATCGGGAGGACAGGAATTATCAGGTCAAGGACACTGAAAATATACTTGATTATGAAACGGTCTTTGACAACAGAAATCCCGTACACCTTGAAATTGGCTGCGGCAAGGGACAGTTTGCCTGCGAAATAGCCAAACGTAATCCCGGCATAAATTACCTTGCAGTGGAAAAGTCCAGTAACGTTATTGTTGACGCTGCAGAAAAAGCGATATCTGAGGGCATACCAAATCTCAGATTCTTACGGGGCGGCGCGGAATACCTTGAAAGCTACATTCCCTCCGGATCTGTCGGAATGATTTACCTTAATTTCAGCTGCCCTTTCCCCAAAAAATCATACGCCGCACATCGCCTTACTCACAGAAATTTTCTCGCTATATATGAAAAACTGCTTACGGACGGCGGAGAGATACATCAGAAAACCGATAACCGGGCGTTCTTTGAATTTTCCCTTGAAGAATTTTCCCAAAACGGATGGACTCTTAAAAATATATCCCTCGATCTGCACAACTCGGATTTTGAGGGCAATATAGTAACAGAGTATGAAAAGCGCTTTTCACAAGCCGGTTTTCCGATTTACAGACTTGAGGCATTTAAACAAAACTGCTATAAGCAATCGAAAACTTAAAATAATTACAGACCAATCTATTAAATAAATATAAAAAATGCCGAGACTTAACGCCTCGGCATTTTATTATTTTATTATCCCTTTACTGAACCAAGCGCAACACCGCGGATTATAAACTTTGAAAGACAAAGATATACAATAACCACAGGAAGGATTGCGATTACTATGTAAAGGTTAAACAGACCCGCATCTGACTCCAGAGGTCCCGCATTACGCATTGCGGAAAGAACCAGAGGAACAGTATACTTAGACTTTTCTTCGATAATAAGTCTTGGCATAAAATAGTTGTTCCAGTTTGTTACAAACGTAAATATAGCCTGTACCGCAAATGCTGGTTTAAGAATCGGAATTACTATGGAGTTGAAAGTCCTGAACTCACCGCAGCCGTCAATTCTGGCTGCCTCCACTATCTCCAGCGGAAGGGCCGAATCCATATACTGCTTCATAAAATAGAATACAGCCGGAGCGGCAATTGCCGGAACTATAAGAGGAATGTAAGTATTATTAAGTCCCCAATCCTTCATCAGACGATAGAAACCGATGGCAGAAGCCTGGGTTGGAACCATCATTACTATAAGTATAAAAGTAAAAGCAAATTTCTTCAGCTTAAAGTCATAAACATGAATCGCATATGCAGTCAGCGCCGAGAAATAAATTGAAAGTACAGCAGACAAACCAGAAATTATCAGGCTGTTTTTCAAAGCTCCGAATACGCTTCCGTAAGCTGTAGAGGTTTTAGCGCTGAAAAGATTTGAGAAGTTCTTTCCCAACAGGTTGCTGGGCAGCCATTCAATGCCTGATTGAACCCTACCTCTTGTCGCGTTTATTATAAGCAGATAAAACGGAAAAAGGGAAATTATAACAAGCAGAATCAGAACCAGATATGCAATTATTCTTCGCACTAAAAGCTTTGTACGGTCATTGCTGTGACCAACAACATCAGCTGACATTGGCATAATTAATTACCCCCTTTTCGCTTTCTTCTTTTTCTTCTTACCGTCGCGTTTGTCGCTTCCCAAGAAGTTGATTCCGAATCCGAGAATTGCGGAAACAATGAAAATAATAACGCAGATGGCGGATGCAAGTCCTACGTTTGAATCCTTACGCGTCTGAATCTCCATAACGAGAGTTCTTGCAGTTCTGACTCCGTTGACAATAGGATTTCCTTCGTCGTTTGTCAGCAGCGCAGGAACGTCGTACATCTGAAGACCGCCTATCATGGAAGTAACCAGTACATAAGAAAGCAGAGGCTTAATAAGCGGAATAGTTATCTTCCAGAAGGTCTGCGTAGGATTAGCTCCATCGATCTGAGCGGATTCGTACAGCGACGTATCTACGCCCATGATGGCTGCCATAAGCAGTATGGTAGTATTACCGTACCACAACAGGAAGTTTATGAAACCGATAATTCCTCTTGTTCCCCATACGGATTTAAGCAGCGTATCCTCTCTTCCGGTAATATTGCATACAAGCTCGTACATTGCGCCGCCCTGATTAAACAAAGTATAGAACATAAACGCAATAGCCGAAGCCATGATTACATTCGGGAGGTATATAACAGTCTTAAAAAATCCCTGCGCCTTGATTTTCAGTCTCAGATCCGTAAACCATGTAGCAAGAAGCAGTGAAACGGCGATCTGAGGAATAAATCCTACCAGCCAGATAATTATCGTATTGAAAAAGCTGTTTATAAGAGTTCCGTCAGTACTGAAGATCTCCTTATAATTAGCCAATCCTATAAACGTAATTTGTTCTTCGGTAGAAGCCGCGCTTTGATTTCCCCACACGCTTATGGAACCGCGGTCTATTATATACTCATGAAAGCTGTTGTAAAACGTCTGAATCAACGGATACAACGAAAATATTATATAAACTACGAAAAATGGTATTAGGAATATATAACCCCATTTTGCATAGCTTATGCTTTTCTTCTTCATAAGACATATCCTTTCTGAGAAAAATTAGCAAGCTGTGAAAAATAATAGGGGGGGATACAACCTCCGCCCCCTATTGAATTTTCATTGCGCTTTAAATATTAGTCCATTGAAAGGTTGCTGTAAAGAGCTGTGATTTCTTTCTTGAATGCCTCAAGAGCCTCTTCATATGTAGAGCTTCCGTCGAAGTAAGACTTCATAGCAGCCTGGAACTTCTCTGTGCATCCCTGATCATAAGCAGAGAGCTTGTTTGAAAGGTCGATCTTGTCAGCAGCTTCCGTAAGGAGAGACAGGTGATCCTGACCGCCGAGGAACGGGTTGCTGTAACCGCCGTCGATAAGCTCCTGAATTGCAGCCTTGTTGTTTGTGTAGTCCTGCTCACCCTCTGTGATCGCCTTCATGCAATCCTTGTTGCAGGTCATAACCTTCATGATATCAGCAACGATATCTGTGTTATCGGAGTCAACTGCGCCGCAGATCCATGTACCGCCCCAATAGTAAGCCTGAGGTCCTGCGCAGGCTCTCCACTTACCGTAACCGCCGTTTCCTTCAACAGCGTTGGAGTTGTCAGCCTTGATCTCTTCGTCAACTGTATTTGGGAGAAGAGTGAAAGGAATTCCCCATGTGGAGAAGAAGTAACCGAATACTCCGCCGTCGATCTTCTGACCGGCTGCCCAAGCGTCATCCCAGAGAGAAGTCTTGTTGTTGTAGCCCTTATCTGTATACTCCTTGGTCTGGTCAACCCAAGCCTTGATCTGAGGATCGATAGTGATCTTGTCGTCAGTTACCCAAGGTGCAGAAACGTTATTTGAATACAGTCTGTAAGCATCGTCATAACCGGAAAGCATCTTGATGCCGTTGTCAGCCATCTTCTGAGCTGTCTCTGTAAATGCATCCCAGTCCTTAACATATTCCTGAACCTCTGCAGGATCAGAAGTGCCGAGAACCTGCTCTGCATACTCTGCATTGTAAAGGAACAGACCAGGTGTAGCCTGCCAGGAAACACCCTTCAGCTCGCCTGACTCGGTGTTTGTAGCAACATCCTTAACATACTGATACTGCTGAGACATATCATCCTCAGTGATTCCAAGATCCTGGATAGAGAGAGCAACGTCGCTGTTAACATACTTAAGAGCGTAGTCAGCCTCGATAAGGAACATATCTACCTTTTCTGTAGAGTTAGGCTGAGCAGCCAGAGCCTCGTCAAGCTTGGTCTGATATACGTTACCTTCATTCTCGTTCTGAACCCAGTTGATCTTAACGCCGTTAATCGACTCTACTACCTGATTTCCGTCAGCATCTGTAGAAGTTACAACATCCATGCTTGTGTATTCAGGATAATACTTGTCGATTCTGCTCTTGAACTCAGTATTCCAGCAGTAGATCGTCAGAGTGTTCTTTGACTCCTCGGAAGACTCAACACCGTGAATCGTTGTTGTATCGGTTCTGCTTTCTGTGTTGCTGTCGCCTGCACCGGTGGAATTTGCTCCGCCGGAAGCCGATGAGCTGTCGTCATTTCCGCAAGCTGTCATCACTGAAGCTGCCATGCAAACGCTGAGTGCGCCAGCAAGGATCCTCTTTAACTGTGTCATAATAAATTTCCTCCTTAAATATCGCATTATATTTGTGATTGCATTGCAGATAACTCTGCAATAAATTAATGCCTAAATCTGTGCCACGGACTCACCCTCAAGAAACCGTCCGTTTACCGTAATGACCTCCGTAAAGGTCGTCTGCGGGTTCTCAATAAGAGAAATTAGCTGTTTTGCCGCCGTTACGCCTATCTGAGCTGTATCCTGAAGATAGGTTGTCAGCTTTGGTGACAGGAACTGTGCGTAAGCTATTCCGTCATATCCCACTACCGAAACGTCTCCCGGAACCGACAGCCCCATATCTTTAATGGCATTGAATCCGCCTATTGCCGAATAGTCATCCGGCATAAAAATACAAGTAGGCCTGTCATCGCTCTTCAGCAGCTCAGCAGTAAGCTTATATGTATTGTCCGGATTGTGATAATCGCCGCTGAGTATCCATTCAGAGCGGACAGCAACGCCTCTGTTAATACAAGCTTTATAAAAACCTGCCAGACGTCTTTCGGCAACCGCCGATTTATTACCCTGAATATAGGCTATCTTACGATGACCCTTATCCGTAACATAATTAATAAGCTCTTCCATTCCGCTTTCATTGTTTGACATCACCGCAGTACGGCAATCAAAAATGTGATCTATCGTAACCACCGGAATATCGCCGTTTATCACCTCGTATACATCGGGATCGGTGAAATCAGTGCAGGTGATAACGATTCCATCAACATTACGGTACTTACAATGCTCATAGGTAGACATCTTCTGGCGTCCGATATCTTTATTTATAAAAGTAATATCATAGCCCGAAGCTTCAGCCTCTGTTTTAAAGCTGTTCAGCACCTTTGCGAAAAACTCATGAGTAAGACCGCTTCCCGCTTCGTCAAGGAACATTACGCCCAGGTTATATGTCCTGTTTGTTTTCAGCGCCCTTGCCTGGGAGTTCGGAAAATAACCCATTTCCTTGGCAGCTTTGATAAGTCTTTCTTTTGTAGCCGCACTGACATCCTTATGGTCGTTAAGAGCTTTGCTTACTGTTGCAACTGAAACGCCGCAACGAACGGAAATATCCTTCAGTGAAACCAATAAGATTTCCGCCTTTCATCTGATTTAAACGTTTAAGTTATAAACGCCAAACAGAAAATCTGAATTTCAAACGTTTCCGTTAATAAAAATATACAATATATCCTCTCAGATTTCAAGTATTTTTGCAAACTTTTATGCTGAATGTAATAAAATATGGTTAAATGAACAGTCTTTCAACATATAATTTGTGCAATTTGACCACAAATCCAACACTGTTGTAACCGTTTTGTAACCCGGAATCTTTTTAGCCTTTCTCAAAACCCCTAAAAACATTATCAATGTTTAAGTTATCCGCTCCTTTTAATTTTGGGCATAAAACTTCATGTGCATATTACCCATATTTATTTCGACAATTCCATATCGAATTAGTATATTATAAACAAATAAATAGTTTGATATTATTTTACAGAAAATATTAAACGTTTTCGACATAATACTTTGAAAAAACAAATATTACTGCTCCGGGGTTTACAAAGCCTATTAACGGCTTTAAATTACGCAATTTCGTACCGCTGAATTTCATGAAATTATGTTACAGAGTTTAAAATTTTCATATTGTGATAATTTTATCATTCTTTTCATTGTGCATTTTTACCTACAGCGCGCTTTTCAGCAGTCGCTTTCGTCAGACGCTTTGTATAATATTCTCTCATAAACCGTAAATACGCTACTTAAACGTTTTTGATATTTTCTGCTGCAAAATGATTTCTGTTTAAACGCCTGCTTATTGTGCAGATCCAAATCTGATTTATTCAAACAGACATTTAAAAATCTGCGGGAGTCTCACTATATTAATACTTAAATCATTCTTAATTAAGAACCGAAAAACTCGCTGATATTTGTTTGTAAAAAATCAAGGCAATATCACGCCGGCGCGGTGATATTGCCTTAGTAAATCACAAACAGTCACGATTGTTCTGCAAAATTCTCAGATTATCCTTGGGAACAAATCATGTTCGCCACTTATCCAATTATTGCTTATTAAGCTGATCTCTAAGCCTTTTCTGCTCCTCTTCCATAAGCCTCATAAGATCTTCCAAGGAAGCGGACGCAGTTTTGCCTGTAGATGTTTGAACCTGAGTTTCAGGCTCTTTCTCATTATCGGCAGCAGTCTCTTCCGCTACGTCATCAGCTGAATCTGAAGCAGCGGCTTCATCCAGCAGTTTTGAAGCTTTTTCATAATACGATTCGTCAACTCCGGAAGCGCTTTCATTTTCAGTTTTCTCCTCAGATTCAGCGTCGTTGTCGGCATCGTCACTTTTCCCGACCTCTTCCTCGTTTTTCTGAACCGCATCTTTACGCTCTTCAGCATGATCATGTGAACGGTGAAGCGCTTTTTCGTTTTCTCCTCCAAACAGAAAATCGTCAAGAGTTACGTTAGTCTCTTCTTCCTCAGTTTCCGTTTCGTCCTCCTCTTCCTCCCCGGAATGAGTAGCGATGGCAATAATAAGCTCGATCAGAACCAGGAAGAACAACGGAACTATAGCGCATACCGCCATTCCGAACGTTGAGGTAATAAAGCGGATAACCTTTCCTGCCGTAAGATAATAGCTTGACGCAGTACCAACGATATCAGAGGACTTTACCTCATACAAAGCGGACGGATTTTTCTCCTGATAAACGGTGTACACAACTCCGTCTATACTGTCGCCCTTAGAGGAAACGTCGGCAAGCCAGAACACCGATGTACCGATATTTGGAACATTTTCAACGAGAACCGCCTTTCCTATTCCCTCGACGCTCGGAACTCCGTTAGACGCCACCACAAGCGCCCCCTTAGGAACATCATCGCCCATTCTGTCGTCATTCATTATGTACAGGCTGTATCCGGCAAAACTCGGAGTCACATCCTTATTCTTAAACACCCTTGAAACACCGAAGATTATCAACATCTCCAGAATAATAAAGACCACAAAAAATATTGCCACATTCTTAGCGGCTGAAGATTTTTGTTTTGTCTGACCCATAAATTACATTCCTTTCCAAAGACTTCAGCTGTATTTTTACACAAAACCGCAGGCAATTACCGCGGTACATTATGATTTATTATATCATATCTTTTCAGGAATTTCAACCGCTTTACAATATTTTTTATAAATGCGTAAGCTAATGAAAAAATTGAGGACAAAACTATTGACAAAAACTCTTTTTTAGTTTATAATAATTATTGTCTTGTTGTGAATCGAAGAAACTATGCTGATATGGCTCAGTTGGTAGAGCAGCTCATTCGTAATGAGCAGGTCGTCGGTTCGAGTCCGACTATCAGCTCCAGTCCTAGCGCGGACGGCGCAATTCGCGA
>ERZ780218.309-NODE-309-length-49743-cov-5.730196_pt1 | contig 49743 bp, 54 predicted proteins | sample MGYA00510975_ERZ780218 | MGnify/ENA primary metagenome ERZ780218 (study PRJEB29588, sample SAMEA2152063) | human gut metagenome | biome: human gut; feature: human-associated habitat; material: faeces | place: Denmark | collected 2008/2010 ... | reverse complement strand
ACGAACTCGATAGAAGATTGCCACTGTATCTGCAAATACTTTAACGATATCCCCCAATCGAATTCTTCCCATGCCGTTTCCCCGACGGAAAACCAGTTTGACAGGCAGTTCCATAATACGATATCCCCTTGAATTCAGAGCAGCTAAAATTTCAATATCGTAAGCATAGCCCCTGGTTTTAATCAAAGGGATGATTTCTTTGAGCGCATCTGCGCGAAAAACCTTCAAACCGGTCTGCGTATCCTTCACATTCAGATGAAAAAGGGCCCGAAGCATACAGTAATATCCAAAGCTCATCATTCGCCGTATCTTCGGGTATTCCAGCTCCGAATCCTTATGCATTTTAGAACCAATCACAACATCTGCCTGTCCTTTAAGCAGCGGCTCCATATATCTCTCAATCTGAGCCGGCGGCAAATCCAAATCGGAATCTAAAAAAGCAATATAGTTACCGGACGCCCGACAAACGCCAATTTTGATGGCATTACCCTTCCCCCGATTTTTTCGATAACTTACCATGCGGATATGGGAATCTTCTTTTACATATCTTTTTATTTTTACCATAAATCAAAATCCAATATTTCAATAAAGAATTATATTGTCAGTCTTCAAATATAATCACTATTTGGATATTAAAAAAGTATTCTTTAAAATAATCAAATTAAAAACCTCGATTCCGAAGAACCGAGGCTACCACTTGTCTCTACAAGTAAGTTTCTACACATATATAACAATTACCACATAAATAAGTTATAACTCACTCCAATTCCTCCATAAAAGCCCGTTTGTCCAGGACACAACCCATATCCGGTTTGTATACCCAATCCCCATCGTTTCTTTTTAGCCTGCTCCCGAACATAGATTGTCTGCACTTTATTATATATATCAATACTGTCTAACTTTGCCCTATATCCAGATACCCATGCTTTGTAAAGTTCAGTCTCGTATACTGACTGCGAAATAGGAACAAACACCGTTACCGTATCATGTACTGTATCGCCATTTTGGTTGATATATACAGGTACTAATACCGGATATGAATCAACCTCAGTAATATATACCGGATACGGAACAGGGTCTTTCACTGTATCCCAATGCTCTACTGTATCCCGAATCACTTCTACCGGAACAGACTTGTGTGGACGGAACCAAGCCGCCACACAAACAATCAGCAACAATGTTACTAAAACCCAGGGTAACGCTTTCATGGTTTCACTACTGTATTACGAAGAAAATTGCAAAATTCACTACGTACATCGAAACACGGGCAAACCTTGATATATTCTGCCGGTTCAACCTCACCATTTCCATTAAGATCGGGAGATGTATCCCGGTGGCCCAATAACTCGATTATATTGTACTCCTTACACAACTTTGCAATCAAATCACGAAGGGCGTTCTTTTGTGCTTCGGTACGAGTGTCTGCTGGATGTCCATTCACATCCAGTCCGCCAATGTAGCAGATGCCAATACTGTGTTTGTTGTATGATACTCCGGAGAATCCTTTCGTATTGCAGTGTGCACCATCAATAGAGAGTGGGCGACCGTTCTCTACAGTACCATCGAGATCAATTACGAAGTTATAACCGATCTGGGAAAAGCCTCTTTGTCTGTGCATACGATCAATGTCTTTTGCACGTAAGTCCTGCCCGGCACGTGTGGCCGAGCAGTGGATAATAATGGAGTCTATTTTATTCATGTCTCTATTTTCTTATTAATTAGTAATCACTCGGTGGCTGCCGGTTAACACACCCTCTCACATCACACTTCTTTATCTCGGCCTCTTTTAATCGTAGTTCAAGTTCATGCCTATCCTTTATCAATTCAAGTTGTTCAGAACGCAACTTATTATTCTCAGAATAAAGGAAATCAACCTTAGCGTCTCTGGTAGCCATCCGTTTCTCCTGATTATCAATCTGCGATGACTGAGCATTGATAATATTCAATAGATTCTGTATCTCCATCCCATCAGCAGAAGCGTCTTCTTTCCGGGCATTCGTCTTACGATTCACCCAGAAAGTGATTAACCATGTGATCGTAGAACTACCTCCTATAGCCCCGATAATTGCCAGCCAGTCATTTAATCCCATCGCTTATTGTATTAATTGTTGCCCGGTCATAAGACCAGGCAACGAAAGATTATTCTACGAACAAGGCTCCAATCATGTTAATGAAGTGAGTTTTAGGTATTTTATTTCCATTAACCTCGATATCACCTTCAATACCGATCATTTTAATGATCGACTCAAATTGTTCAGCAGTGAATTTACGTTCATCAAATTTGATCTCTTCCTCCATTTTCTTATCATGAGCTTCACCGTAGTCTGAGTTCAGTTTTTCCAGCTCCTCGTCATAGGCATCTTTCTCTTTACGAATTTCTTCAGCTTCTTTAAGCTCTTCCGGAGTTGGTGCAGCCGGTTTCTCGATAAGATTTCCATTTTCATCTTTATCGCCCTTTTTCCATTTCTTCGCGGCTTCTGCACGGGAATCAATGTCTTTCAGGCGTTCCTGTCTTTCTGAACGCTCGTCGAATCCTTCTTTTTTCAAGCTTTCCAGAACATCCTTCATCTCTTCTTCAAAAGCATGCATATGCTTATCATACTGTACACGGGTTAAAACCACAATGGCATTCATGCCGGAAGGTAACTCTCTTCCTTCACATATCAGAGGAATGTTTCTAACGATAGCTGCTTTGTTGAAAATTTCTGCGTATTTCATAACTTTATATTTTAATTGATTAATTCTTCTTTTTAAAGTGGGACGATACAGAACCGCCCCGGTTAATTACTTTGTTGCCAATTCAGCTGCGAACTGTTCTTCGACAGCGGTAATAAACCCTGTTATTGCACTAATAGCAGGAACTGCCTGAGAGGAATCGTAGAAATTTGTGCTCAGTGTTTGATCGCGCTGGTTAAACGATCCAATCTGGACATTTGCAGCATTGACTATTGTTCCGTTTTCAACGACTGCTAATACACCTTCTCTACTTTCACAGTCAGCACTCAGTTTAAATCCGCCTTCTTGACCACTAAAACTATACTTTGCGCTAATGGTCTTACCTTTTGTTACATTCATTGTTTCTTTAGTTTAATGAGTTAATAATATAATATATCTACGTTAATATCTTTTCCTTGCTTATACCTGAACCTGAACATTTATAACAGCTGTTGCAGGGTTCATATAATGTTCTGTCTGGGTAAAAGAACCCCCGAAAGTTTGAGTCTTGCCTTTTATTACGGTTATTGTTTCCTGCCATTGCAAGAAGTCCTCTCCTGTCTTTTGATCATTAAGTTTAAACCATACTTTATAATTCTCATGGGTCGTATTGGGAAGAACCGTAAACTGCCAGTACCAAGTGTTATTACTGTATTGCAATGACTTTCTATAAGTCAAGCTGTCGTCGTTTAAGAAGGTAGCATGATTCAGGCTTGGATACAACTCGCCTCTGTAATCGTCTCTATTGTACACACCTATCAGTTTATCTTCATTGTTGTTTGAATCGACCGTGTAGATGAACATGGTCCAGGACCGAGGATTCTGCAAGGTTGTATTTGCGAAGTATATGCCAAAGCCGGCTGTTGAGATCTTAGCCGTTTGATATCGGAAATCATAAGGTTGTATGGTACCTTGATTATTAAGTTCTATGATCTGAGTATTATAGTAGGATAACTGCGTTACAATTGCAGTTGATTGAACGACTATTTTGACTTTTACCGGAGATTGAATAGCAACATCGCTATTGTTGTAGAAATTGAAAACCAACTCGCGGACACTATCCATTTCTAAGGTTCTGACTTGGGAGCTCTCAGTATAATCTACATACAGCCCCGGAAGGTCTAAAGCTCGATAAACCTCTGAAGTGTATTCCTTCTTCACCTCGTAGCCGGATACATTATATGCCTTTATGGAATACACTCTGTTGGTGGAAGTAATACATACGGCAATAAGGACTTCGTCGTTAAAGTCAATCCATTTGTGATCGGAACTTATATTAGGATAGAAAGCAAATGTCTCCGGTCTGTTCTTCAGTAGTACTGAATCCTTATAATTATGTATTATGTTCTTCGTTTTATTGTAGACGACACAAGTCAGGTAAGCTGCATCGTAATACTCTCCTAATATATCCTTAATACTTAATAATGCATCATTAGTGCCCTGGTAACAAGACAAGGCAATCTTAGGAGGAACAACAACATCTTCTAACGTAATCTGGAACTTAGGGTCAAAACCATCTACCGATATCAGGTGTCTGTGTCCGGCTATAGAAGTATAATCGTCGCTATGACAGTAGCCTTCAAAATCCGTTAAACGTCCCCATGGCAAAAGGGTGTTCTTTTGCCAAACGTGGGTTATGGTATCTATCAAACCGGAATTGATTTCTCCGGAAGCTGGTAATCCGGTATATATTGGTAACATTCCCAATCGCCCGCTTTCTCCCCGGTAATTGTTTCCTACCCCAATATCCATGGCAGGGTTATTACTTTCGACAGGCTTATGCTTGCTAAGTATATTTACTTTAATTGAATTAGCTACATATACTGTATCCCAAAAACCGTTGTATTGCCCTAATCCAATAACCTGGTATGGTTCTGAGAGATTAATGGGGGCATTGATGACATTGTAGGAAAGTGCATAGAAAGCAGTATATTGTTCTATATGCTCTTCCTGCAAATTAACAGATCTCATACGGGCGGCAACAACTTCTCCCATGTTGATACTTCCAGTTGCATAGATGAAAAGCTGTACATTATTCTCAATGATAAGATTGGTGTACCTTACATTACCATAGGCAATCTTCACATCACAAGAATTAAAGTCTTTGAGAAAACCTTGTATCATCTCTTTAGAAGTCTTGATGATACTTCCTCCCTGGGCGTATATATTCTCTGTATCTATAACATCTATATATAGATTGCCATATACGACTAATGCCCTCTTTATCATATCCTACCTCCCAATCTCTTTATTTCTGATTTAAGTTTCTCATTCTCTTTCTCTAATGCATTGATTCTGCTTTCAAGACTTGCGGCATTTCTTACGACTGATCTTAGTCCTAATGTATTGAGTTGTGTAGCACCGGCAATCGTGGCTATAAAGTCAGGTGATATATAGTTGATCGAGCCGTAGCCATCTGCTGACTTATATGTAATATGAGGCATGATTTTCTCTACATTTTGATATATGAGTCCTGTATGCCTTTTTCTGTCAACCCCACCTTCGCCACGTTGCAAGGCGAGATCATTATAACTATAATCAAGTACACAGCCTAAAGACAACAGCCTTTCGTCGTATCGAACATTCCTATCAAAGTTTGTTTTCAGACGTTGATCAGATGCTGATTTAGCACTTATGCCACCGTCAGCAATTACGTTTCCACGTGTATAGATACTTCCACCTACACCGATGCCGCCGCCTACGGTCAATGCTCCATTACTATAACTTGTGGATGCTTTAGTAGACAAGATCTTCACACCATAGGCGGAGGATGCATTCGTGATAGACACGTCACCACCGTAATCGTTAAGATACAATACAGACATGATACCGTTGTTACGGGCCTGAATATCGTTGTGGTCGAAAGCGATGTTCCAGGAAGAAGGGTTACCGGAGATTATGCAACCGGATTCTTTATTTCCGGTTGAAATACCGATACCATCACATATTATTTTACTTTTTGAATCACCCCGGATTGTTCCGCCTATTAAATCAATAGTACCCCTCATGCCTAAATTAGCATTAATAGTAACATCACTATTAAAAGAAGAATAGCCATCAACTTGTAAATCATCCTGCAAGTATGTGAGATCAATTACATCTAATCCCATTCCAGCTATTACATGTCCTGCAAATGTAGTACTACCACTAACGTTAAGATCATCTGTTATAGTAACATCCCCACCTAAATGCGCAGATGCATGGGTTGTAAGCAGACCTATCTCAAAATCAGCCCATGTATTAGCAGCACCTCTATGCCAATTCCATTTTGTCGGAATAGTTCTCCCGGATCCACTCGCTCTAACATTGACTGCCATTGTCCCACCACCACTAAATATCAGTTCAGCATTATAAGAAGATATCTCTGCAATATTAGTATTGGTAGCTCTGAATATAACATTACCCGTCTTAAATCCGGGATTAGACGTTTCTAAATAAGCTGCATTGGTAGAAAGAACTCCATTGACCTGCAAGTTGGTTGTGATATCCATCCTATTAGCTGTGGCAGCAATAATTCTGTGTGTATAGTCAGCCGTAGAGTTGTTGTAGTGAAAATCAATATAAGGAGTTGGACCAGATAATTCCAGTTGCCCGTCCTGAAACATGCTTTTTCCAGACTTATACGTTGCAGCCGTAACAGTACCATTAACCTTAATATCATCAACTTGTAAGTATGCACAATAAATATTATAAGACCCTAACATAGAACTTGATTCATAGCATAATGAAGGGTGTTTCTTAGGTGCAGATATTAATGGTGCAGAATAACTATAATTGCCGCTTGACCAACTGTATCCGTTTGTATTTATAGCGATAGCAGAAGTTGAGTTGCTTATCGTATATAGATATTTAGCCCCACCTCTTAAGTAAACAATCTCAGTAGATGCATATGCGTTTTGTTCAATTCCACCACAAGGTTGAACACCGGTAGTAACACTGGAAACATAGTAATTAAATATTTTTCTCTGAATTGCAGTAGTTCCCCATCCACCGCCAAACACTTGCCAACTTAAATTCATGGTAAAACCGTTCGTATGTGTAGACCATGATGGTTTACTACCACTGTTAAGAGAAACAAAGATATTAATGGTAGTAGGTTCTTTGGCACTAATAGTGACACTACACGGGTAATAAGTGTTCTGATCCAATGAAGTTAAATCTAATGTCTTGCAATTATTAATAAAATCATTTAATCGTACTCTTACATAATCTCTACTATATTTACGATAGAAATTATCAGAACTATTAGTACATATGAATTGATCTAATACACCATTTTCACCTCTACCAGTATCACTATTAATATAATTTAGATAAACATATTTACTGCTATCTCTTGCCACAATAGTACTTGCAGAAGAACTTGTAGTTGCATGATAACCATCTAATAAGTCAGCATGAAGATTTGTTACCTTAGTAGTAGAAGATATTATAAGCGGAGCAGCACCTGTGGCGACATTTGAAACAAATTGATTGGCCAACATATTATTAGTACTATAAATATGCTTGTCTGCTCTCCAATAAGTTCCGTCATAAACAAATCTTGCGTCACCTTGTGTATTATATAACCCAATGTTGATTTTACTAAATCTAACCCAATCTGTTGCTAAAACAATACTTCCAGTAACATTTAATCCTGCGCTCATTGTTACTGCGCCACTGAAGTTACCTAATACCGAATAAACATTTTTCCACCTATTGGCATCCGTACCATTAGCAACTAAGTTATGAGTTCCGGGATATATTCTGTCACCACTTATAATGACATCCGAATTTGCAGCACTTACAGCTTTACCATTGGATACGAATGCCATATAACCAGAAGCAGGACAAGTTATATAGTTAACGCCGGCCCTTGAGAACTTTATATGACCTTCTTGATTTTGACTTGTTATAGTTAAAGTAGGTACAGACAACGCTCCGGTCATTATGCCACCGGCTTTTTTCAAATATATAGGATCAAGAGTAACAGCGTAATTATTGGTATCTAATAATGTATACCAGGCTCCCCATGAAGTAGCGTTATAGTTTCTGTTTCTATGTCTGACACTACCGGTAGAACTTCCATCAAACCACAATTGAGGTTTCCAATGCCCCGAAATACCATTTATTTCAAGTACATTTCCATAAGTAGAAGGAGTGTTGGCAATAGTATAACTATCGTATGCCTTTACTTTCAATGCGTCTACTGCTAAATTTGCAGGATCAAAGTTTGTGGTAACAGTTAAGACATTGGAACTATTAGCTGTCGTAGCAGAACTGGCAGTAGCAGCATTACCAGTAATATTAATACCCCAACTACCGGATGCACCGCCACCAGTTTTCGTAGGAGCATAATTAGCAAAATTACCACTGTCAAGAACGACACGACGGGTACCCCATGCAGTAGCCCCGAACGCTTGATAGTGAATAGCCATTTCACCGTTACTTTTATTAAAAGTAATAAGATTACTACCACCACCAGAATTATCTACATAACTACTTAGGTATAAAGCATCATAATAAGTACCTGTGCCTATGCCTGATTGTGTACCATTTAAAAAATACAATTTAAGTAGACCATTTCCTGTGGCATTAGGCTTTACGCCACGTTCTGTTGTAGAAGAATTGATATAATTAGGCGTTCCCTTAGTAAAAGTAACAGTAGTTCCGCTTTTACTAACCGATTTTAAAAATTCCCCTGTGCCGGCAGTCACAAAGTTTAAGGCACTTCCTCCCTCTAATGAAGCTATTCGAGCAGCAAGTCTATTAGTTGTATCTGCATTGAAAGTGTTGGTGTAATCAGTACTACTATATGATTTGCCAAGATCATCATACCCATACACATTTTGAATAAGTCCACCGCCTGAGCCGCCTGAGCCTGAAGCATATCCCTTAGCAGACATACCACCAGTTGATACAAGATTAGCAACTGTACCATCTTCTCTTGATATTACCAACCCATTATAATCTTCGTTCACAGAGATTCGATATTTCTTTCCATTGTTGGCACTGATGATCAAACTTCCATTAAAATATGAGTCGCCGTTTACATGCAATCTATATGAGGGCGTAGTAGCACCAAGACCGATACCGACCTTACCATCCTGAGTTATATTAATTGCTCCATTAATTCCAAATCCTACATACGCTTTTTCACCAGATATTTGGAAATGCGCTGTTAAATCACCTTTAGTAAGGCTATAATACGGATTAGTATTACTATAATTAATACGATAATAAGGAGATACTATACTACCATTTATATACTGATTACCTGCTACTGCTAATCTATAATTTGAATCATCATTTTCTGAATCTCCTAAATTTAATCTTCTAAGATGTCCAACTCCTGTTGTTCTTAGAGACCAATATGTAGTACCAGAACTGGCACACATATTTCCTGCTTGTACCCATCCTGTACCGTCACTATTACCTAAGAATAAATTAGAACCAGAAGTATTACTAACTCTCGTAATCCCAGACGCTTCTCCAGATACATCAGTAGTACCATCGAATAACTGTCCGAATATTCTCCTACTGTTAGCTAATTTAGTAGCAGAAGCGACATTATCAGTAAGCAACGCAGAAACAGAAGGAGTTATAGTTACTGATCTTGTAACTTCCGCTGTAGGCTTAGCAGCGTTTGTAATACTTTCTACTACATTAACTCCATAATAATTACCATTACCATTTGTATATCTGGCAATTATACTGAAAGATTGATAAAGCCCCGTCTGTTTAAACCAGAGATATACTTGCCCGTCGTAATTAAAAACGTCTATGCTGCCAAAATTATATCCATTGTGAACGGCAGATGGATTAACTATCTTATTTTCCGGTGGGTAATTGTAGAACTGAATAGTTGTATCAATAGGTACATTTTTTGCATTATACGAATTGCCAATAATATGTACAGTTATCATACATGCTTCTGTGGCACGGGCAGTTAATCTAACAAGACAACCATTAGTATTACTATAAGCATTATGATATACATATCTACCTCTATCGTATCCACCTAAATACTGGCTATTCAAATTATTAACCATTGTGGAAGAACTAACAATAAGAGGTGCAGTTCCATTAGCAATATTAGATACTAACCTTGTCCCAGTGATTGTTGATATGGAAAGAACTGCTTTATCAGCGTACCACTGAAAGCCGTCATAGAACCAACGTGCATCACCACCTTTGTTATACAATCCGCCTCCGACTAAATCATTCTGAAACCAACCCTTTTTGGTGACAATATAATTCTCAGCATTAACATTTCCACCAGAATTAATGGTACCAGCTGCATTGATACTACTTCCTGCTGTAATAACACCACTAAAGTTTCCTAAAACAGAAAATACGTTAGACCATCTGTGGGCATTAGTTCCATTGGTAACAATTCCCGTGCCTCCGGAATATATCCCGTTGTTTGTAATGATGAAATCTGCATTATTAGGATCAGTAACCTTATTATTCATTACAAAAGCTAATAAAGAATTTGCAGGAGTTGTTATATAATTATAACTACCTCTACTGAAAGCAATATGTTTCACTCCATCAGTACTACTTATAACAAGATTGGGAACAGTCAAAGCACCGGTCATGATATCTCCTACTTTACGTACATAAGTAGAAGATGCAGAAACAGTAGTCAAATAAGTACTGCTATCCACACTACCATCAGCCTTTAAGAACTGAGCAGAAGTACCGCCAGTCTTTCTAATAGATGAAGCTTCAAAAGCAACATTACTCTTAACAAGAGTATCATTAAAGGTAATCCACGGATTTGTATAATTCTGTCCGATATATAAATAATTTAATGCTTGGTCGCTGCCATAAGCGCCAAAGGTTCCATAGTTTGTCGCGCCATCAGCTTTTCTAAAGATTAATCCTCTCGTCCAGCCCCCGACGTAATTACTATTGTGAACAGTTATTATATCTCTACCATTAATAACAGTCCTAAGATTACCATTACTGCTGAAAAAAGTCTTATCTCCTGTTATTTCCTGAGCAGTATTAAGTGTAACATAATTAGCTAAAGATTGATGTTGAGTAAGGTATCCTTGTCCTGATACCCAACCTTGCGTTGCATACTTGTTAGTGGTAAGATAAGCCTTCAAAGCAGTTTCATCAAGTCGCTGTGCAGCTTTCCACTTACCGGCCAAGGCATCGTATGCCAGAACATATCCATCTGCTACCCCTTCAACTCCCGTACCGGATGCATTAGGAATAACATCTAACAACTGGTATAACGCAGAAGCACCTCCTCCGCCACCACCGGAACCGGCTGCACGACCTTTTGCAGAAAGATAAGTGTTACTGTAGAACCCGACCTCTTCACCTTTATATGTAGCAGGGCGGATACCCTTATTATCTTCATCGCGTACAAACCAGGCTGCTATGGCTGCGTCAAATTTGCTCTGAAAATCATTAGAGTTTAGTTTACTATTTAAAGCGTCTTGCAGACCTGTGATCTTACTGATTGCCAAAGACGGAATATCAGATGCAATCAAAGATGTGCCGGAAGTAACACGGCCATACTTATCAACCGTTAGTTTTGTATATGTTCCGACAGAAACACCAGTCTCACCTAATGAGAGTGTGATATCTTTAGATAGTATTCCACCACCGGTAAGACCTGTACCAGCTTTGACGGAGGTTGTGATATCTACTTTTCCCCGAAGGAGTTCAACCATGTTGGCAGAATCGGGGAAGTTCTCGAATACCTTCTGAAACTCTTTCCAGTTGTCGATAGTATCCGATATACTTTCTCCGGACAAGAAACTGTTTAGCTTATCCGAAACAGTCTTTAGATCTGTCTGTTTTGCATAGCCAGATAAAGCATGATTGCCCCAGCCGTAGGCCGCATTCCAGTTCGCTTTATCGGATGCAGTAGCTGCGAGATAGCCTTTGTCCGCAACCCATTTCTCTGTAGCATATCCGGCCAAGGAGGGAATATCCGATTTCTTGGCATAGTTGTTTTTAGACAAGTAAGCAGCAAGTTGGTTTTCATTCAATCCGGCTTCTCCTGCTTTCCATCTATCAGCTAAGGCATCATATTTCAGAATAGAGCCATCTACGGCCCCTTCGACTCCTGTGCCAGTAGAATTTGCAATGACATCCACCAATTGATAAAGAGCTGAAGCACCGCCAACTCCTCCCGCGGAACCAGGCGAATAACCTTTTGCAGATACACTACCGGAAGCTGCTATACCAGCAGCACTACCATCAGATTTTGAAATTCTAAGAATGTTGTACTCAGGGTCCCATTCTATAAGTCCGTCGCCAATACGTATCCCCTCTTTTGCTTCGATCAACTTCTCTGAGGATAAGCCTTTAAGAAAAGATATCTGATTTCTGGCAGTATCTTTATGAAAAGAATGAGCTTCGTCAGCTATTCCAGATTTGATTTTCTTTCCGGAAACAAGCAAGTATTCTTCGCCATATGAAAGTAATTCCAGAAGATTAAAATTATTGTGTTGGTGACCAATACCACCACCCCCAACATAGTTCTTAGCGATGCGTTCGGCGATAAAGTCACTTAAGGATCCTGAAGTGGCGGTATACCACTTTTCGGAATAAGGATCCTGCACGGGAAAAAGTGCCCCCTCGGTGAGTGGAAGGCGGGGAAATTCAACAAGCCGAGGGGGCACCGTAAAAGACCCGACACCGGGAACGGTGATATTTAAATCTCCGGCAGGTTCGGTTCGCGGAATGTTAAGAAAGGGTCGGGCATCGGCATACTTGTAAGTGAAAGTATAATTGCTGGGGAGTTCACGATCTGTATAGGTGACGTTGCTCTCTGTTACAACAATCGGACGAAGATAAGATCCGGTATAGATGTACTTTGACAAAGAGGGGAAAAAGTCAAGTAGCCAACGACGTTCCTGGATATTAAGATAACCGGTATTTTTTTGAAATTTGCGTTCGGTGTCAACACGATATTCCAAAGAGTTGTCTTCTATCTCGGCTATGTTATGGGTATGTTCGCCAGTGAAATCACATGAACCATATGCACGGAAAGTATCGATACCTCCCAGAGAATTCTCGAATAGGATCCATTGTTCTTGCTCGGATAACATATCGGAGGCATAATATCTTTGTATATAGGTAAGACGAACACCTTCTGTATTTTCAATCCATACGTCATAATAACCAGGAAGCTCATTGTCGAGTTTCCCTGCAACAGAAGCATATTGCAAAGGAATGGTATATGCTTTTCCAGCTTCGAAGTCAGAAAGAGTAATATCTTTCTGAGTAATGACGGATCCGGAATCATCGGTAAAGTATGCACGTAACTTCACGATGCAGGGGACAACTGCATAATAGGTAAGAAACTCCGGTGAATAATAAGTAACCGGCTTAACAGTAGGCTGCCAGGTAAGAAAGTTCTGAGTCAGAAAATTTGTTGCTGTATCGGCAAAACGATCTATACCTGCACGAACAGCACGAAAAGTGATATCGGTATAAACCGGATCTCCGGAAACATCGGGATTGACAACATACTCATCAGAAAAACGGGCAGTAAACGTATCGGCAAGGGTTGGTTGCAGATAGACCTGAGACAACTCCTGAAGCTGAAAAGAGAGACATGAATGAATGATATCTTTCAAACTTATAGTAACAAGACCATCCTGGCCGGGATCGTAACTTTGCGACAAGATTTCAGTAGCTCCCTGCAGGAGTACGAATGAAATTTTTCCGGGAGTACTAATGCGGAAATCCTTAATATTCCCGGAAAGAGATAACGCATCTGGTTGCTGAAGAATCGTCATATCAATAGCTATTATTTTGAAACGAAAGTAGGAATAAGAGGGTGGGAATAAAAGGACAAAACTATTGATCCATGAACTTTATTGATTCCAACCAAAAGGTTCGTTTATAATAATGTCCACTTGCTTCCCATAAATAGTACTGTTTATACAACTGTTGACCTACATACTTTTCAGATGGATAATCGGGATAAAAGACATCAAACCCTTTGTCCTTATAAGGAGAATCATCATATTCTGCTTTGGAAATCTCTGTAAGTACATTTTTTAAGACCCAGATATACCAATTATCCGGATCAAAATTATAATCTGGATAATAGCTGGTAATTTGTTTGGCAGAGGATAAAGGTTCATATAGTTTTGTTGTGAGAAGTTTAGTGGAAAACGGTTGTTGCTTCCCTCCGATAAGATAAGACAAAGTATTTATAAAAAGTTTCTGTCCATTAAGTAAAACCGGTAAATGTGCCGGCAATGACTGTTTGACAGAATCGGGTAAAAGTAAATCAGCTTGGACGTCGAACAAAGAATTACGATGAAGATCGTCGTACCTTCGATAGAAACGCTCGAATATTCCATCTTCTCCATTATAGCACAATGTGTATTCAAAAAGACGCTCTCCTTTAACAAAGGTCCCTTCGTCATTCTGCACAATTCTACCATAGTTACATATTGTCCCACGAGGATTATTTCTCACTGAATAGAAAAAAGCAACCATTGGTTTCAAATTCGTATTGTCAGACCGATTTGTTTCGGTCACATCTTCTTCTGTTGATGTATAAGAAAGAATCTTTGAATTCAGAAAATTGGGAGCACCGATATAAAGTAAATACTCTTCGTATGTATCGTCCATAGCTCTTGAATCGGATAAATATACCCTACGAAACTCAAGTTGTTTATCAGGAACAACAATTTCCTTCGTTTTCAGACTTCCACCATCATAGTACCTCATGGATGAATTTGCTACAATCTCTTTAATTGCTTTCAAATAATAATCTGAGCCCGAAGATTTTCTGGAAATGACATATCCTGTCCGACTAAAATACCCTTCATAATAATCTAATAGTGTACCTGGATATTTTGAAAACAAAAGGGGAAGGGAATCAATATTCTCTACGCTTTGACTGTCGGAAACTTGTTCTTCGGAAGATAATATTAATTGCTGATAATGCTCAGGAGTATCAATCTTAGGAAATGAAGTAAGATGTGGAGTTAAGTCATAAACAGGATCAGCCTGTGAAACTTCTGAGAAAAGCTGAATATCGACAGTTTGATTGACTTCATCCGGAATAAACTCACAGCAGAATTTTTTTCGATAAACTTCAAGGATTGTGGTACACATACTATCCGGCAATAAATCTAAAACCCGAATAGTACCATTAACTAAAGAGTCGGCACAATTATTCACAAACACCAAGTCGGGAAAAGGAACTGTACGAGTAAAGAAATTCGGGGACATGGTGTATCCAAAGTAGCTAAAAATACGAGTTAACAAATAATTTCCTCTGATAAAAGGAGTAATATAGAATCCGGGATTAAGTGTTATAGTTTCACCATTGATCGTTTCTGAGCGCACTACGGAGTTATAGAAATCAACATCCTTACCTGCCTGAAGAGAGTCACGAAACTGCCCCCATTGATCGACATATCCCCAACGATTAATGTACTTGTATTTGGGATATCCATTACTATAGGTTTCTTCGGAATCTATTAATACAGGGAAAATAGCATAATGCGGATTAGAACCTGAAACCAGGGAGCGACAAAATTCAATACCCTGTTCCACAGAAGTAATACCAGGTATAGTTTCCTCCCCAAAGATATCGGCCAACGAAACATCTGACAGGCGTGAAAGGAAAGAGCCTTCGTTCATATAGAATGATGTAGAAATGTTGTTGCGTCTCTGAGCTCCAAGGATAGCTTGCCGGCAAGACATGAAATATTCTCCATCTTGAATAGTAACAGGAATTCGAGTAAGTGGTTTCTTTAGAGAACCCAAAAGATCAGGATATCCAAGCATCCGACGGTTATGATCTGTATCCGGGAGATCAACGGGCAAGGTTTGCTCTCCCCATTCATTGAAGAATAAATTAGTTCGTTCAACTTCGAGTTGTGTACCTGGATTAAGATGGTATGGAAGTCCGGAATTTAGATTGACTATTTTCATACTATATATTATTATTTAGAACCTATTGCTCGAGAACGTGAGCGTAGTTTTTGTTTTGCCTCAAACTCGGTAAGAGAAACGGAGGCGGGAATTCCATATTCATCAATATTAATGATGGCATTGGCAAACCGCCTCATAAGTTCGGGAGTAAGTGTTACTCCCGAATCCGAAGATACGGGATCTGGTGAAGAAACGGTAGTCTTAGAGATAGTACCCCCTGAGGAGTAACCGGCCATGCGAGCACGAATAACCTGATTCAGATCGAGCGTGCGGATAGTACCTGCCTGTTGGGACTTATCAAGTATATCGAGAATGGGAGCAATGGTAGGATTGGATACAGCAGCATTGCTGGCAACCCATTCTTTAGAGTGTCCCGAAGGCCCCTCTCCTACTATGACGGTAGGACGATCAATGAAACCACGAGCGTCGGGATCGTAATCAGCATTGGGAAAGAACTTACCATCCTGGGCACGTTTGACATCGATTTTTCCTCCGGACTCACGGCCAGTAGCAACACGGGCACCGCTTTTGGAAGAAGAGGAACTTCCTGAAAGAGTCATATTCTTGACTTTTTTACGCTCGGCATTGGCAGACGCAATCTGGGCCGCACCAGTAATACCCATGAGTGCAGCTGCAACGGCACCGGCTATCGGACCGAGATCGGAAAAAGCCTTCATTATAGAGACTGCAGTATCGGCAATGATTTGAGAGGTTTTGATGGCGAAATTGACATCAGCATATTTTTTTTGAATGTCGAGTTTCTTTTGTGCCTTTTCGTTTTCAAGACGCTCTACCTCTTTGGAGTTACCCTTTGCTGCTTCAATCTCAGCGTCATATTGAGCATCGACATTGTCCATCTCAGCTTGTTGAAGTGCCTGAACAGCACCGGAAAAAAGGCCGGAATAGTAATCGAATTGTTTTTTGTAGGAATCACGTTTCAGATTCTGAACAGCTTGTTCATATTCTTCTTCGGTGAGTAGCTGCTGATCACGTGCTGTCTTCAGTTGTAAAAGTTCGGTATCGAACCGTTCTTGCTGGGTAGAAAGGCCATACTGATTGCGGATAGCCAATATCTTGGCCTGATGATCTGCTTCGAGTTGTTCTTTGGCTGCGTAATAGGCTCTATCGAGTTCAGTGGTATCGAGATTGTTCTTCTCAGCCATTTCCTTTCGGGCCTGGTAAGCAGCCTCAAGTACCGACATTTGCGCCTGAAAATCCTCTTCTACCGTAGTGACTTTAAACTGCGATTTAAAATCTTTGATTAGATCATTTAACTTAGCCTGTTCCACAGCACGGGCAGCGTTAGCCGATTTTTCGGAATCAAGTACACGTTGATTGGATTTACGGACAAGATCTTCTTTGAGGTCAGCGTTCTTCAGCTCAAGTGACTGGGCATCCTGATGGTATGACTTCTCTATCTTCAGGCGGTTCTCTGCATTCTGCTTGTCGAGTTCGATCATGAGAAGCTCATATTGCTCCTTAGTAATTAGCTCTTCAGAAAGATCGGCATTTAATGCTGAGACCGAAGTGTTATACCACTTCTGTTGATTTTGCAAATCTTCTTCGCGAAGAGCCTCCATGGACTGAATAGCAGCCTTCTCAGTATCGAGGACGGCTTTCTTTTCTTTTTCGGCAGCAGCTTGAGCTTTTTGCGCAGCTTTAGGATCTGCCGGTTTATCGGGAAACCGGCTTTTGTAGATTTCTTCAGCTATCTCACGGTATTGATCAGCAGCATTCTTTTCGTCCTTGAGCCAAGCGGAGAGCATGGACTTATTCATATTATTGAAACGTTCCTGGGCTGTTTCCTTGTCTTTGTGTTGTTGAACGGCATCCTCTAAAGTCTGACCATTTATTTTCTTTAGTTTTTCGTTAGCACCAATAACAAGAGCTGTATATTTTTTAAGCTCAGCATCAATCTGTTCAAGAGCCTCCTTACTGTTATCTACGTAGGATGTATAGCCTCCAAACATGCCATTGCTCTGAAAAACAGTTTTACCTCCCTGGTTATATTGTTTTTGTAACTCATCACGTTTTTTCGTGTAGTCTTCTATCTGCTTTTCCAACTCAGATATAGCCTGAGCATTTTCAAACTCCAGGAGAGCTTTTTGCTTCTTTAAATATTCATCTACTTTTTCTCCGGAAATAGCTATGGCATTTCCCAAATCATCAAAAGCAGAGACTGCTCCAGGAATTAAAGATGTTATCTGAGATATGACACCGGCCAACTCCTTTTGCTCAGTAGTATTAAGTGACGTCTTTGAACTCAACTCTTCATAACGGGACATCAATTGTGGTACAGCAGATTCCAACTGAACCATCTGATCCAGATGACTTTCGTATACTTCAGTGTGCGAAGTAAAGAGTTTATCAATTGTAGAAAAGAAAGAGATTCCTCTACGCAATAGTCCTTTATAAAAAGGTTCCATCTTTTTCCCAATCCTGTTAAGTACAGAATCTACCGTATCACCAAAGTTAGACTGCATCCCCTCCAACTCTTGCATCTGTACGGCCATAGAACCCACTACACCCTCTAATTGCCCTAATGAGAGCAAGTAATCTTTAATGGCTTGTTCTGAATTTCTCACTTCTGTAGTCACCCCACGAAATGTAAACTTAGTGGTTTCACCATTTTTAGCTGCTTTAATACCAAATTCCTTCAGTCGCTCGTTTTCTCCGGTCATGGCATCAAGAATAGCTTCAATTAGCTGATCGACACTTTTACCCTGAGAGGCAGCTAAGTCACCCATGTTAGTAAGTTCCTGAGATGTGGGCTTTAAACCACGATTAACGAGTTTTATATAGGCCTCGGTCCACTCCTTAAGTGAGGCGGGAGTATCAGCAGCCAATTGCTGGAGCATCTTCATTGCCTGAGTAGCCTTCTCCTGTGACTGAAAAGTATTGCGTAAAACGGCTTCATATTTTGCAAACTCTTTACGGGTACGATAAACGGCTGAATTCAGTTGAGTGAGGTATCCGACAAGTTTTACAGCAATAAATGCCTTTGCTGCCATTTTCCATTTGGAAAGCATAGATTCTGCCGAACCAAATTCGGTACTAATATTCCTACCTTTATTCCGAAGATCATCCATCCGCATCCGAACTGAACGGAGTTGATTACTCAATGCTGTATATTCTTCCGGATTTGCGGCCTCGGACATATCTTCAAGTTCTCCTGTAAGCTCCTTTGCAAGTTTCTTTAACTGACGCATTGACATGGCATTAACATCAAGTTGCCGAGTAAGCTTACGGACCTTATCAGTGTTTTCGCATATCCGATTAGAATACTCTTTAACTTCCTTTTCAAGGTTCTTATACTCTTTGGAATTCTTTTTTCCCTGTGACTCAAGATCGACCATAGCCTTACGACGTGCATTTTCTTCTTTCTTGAGATCCTTTGTTTCTTTCGTAAGAGCATGAATTTCCTGTTGAGCTTTTCCTGTCTCAGCTGATACTATGTATCTGATCTCGTCTTCGGATAAATGTTTCTTTGACATGGTTTAACTATTTGAAGATGTGTACTGAAGTGCCTGCTCGAGTTCTTTACGGATGGAATTCCGGATTTCATCATTGAAACCATATCGAAGTTCCGGGAAGGTTTCATGATAGAGAACTCCCCAAACCGTTCTATTATAGAGAGCAAGATTACTACGGATGCGACGGGAAATGCGATCATTGCTCTTTCTGTAAGAGATGTCCAAGTATCGCAGATAGGGGAAAATGCGCATAAAATACTCTGCTTTAGCGTCCGAAACATGAGAGGAAAACGGACGTCGTTGCAGATGTGCCAATAAGTTGCCAGAACGTGTATGCAGATAAGTACTAACTACACTTTCTTGAGTTTGATAGATTTGATTAATTCCTTGAGAAATAGTATCGTGGACAAATCTTTTTCTGATTAAGTCTTCTGTGATCATGATTCGCTACTTATTTTCAGCGAATGTAGCGAGGGAAAAATAGAGGGAAAAGGACACAAAAAAAGCCGGGAACTACCGGCCAATCTTTTGTGTAACGGAATTAAACGAAGGTAGTTCCCGGACCTTTTATTATTGATTACGCTCTTGAAACATCCAGCGAAAATCGCATCCGGATGCACCAGGACGATTTTGGAACTTAAAACCGGCATCGATCATAGCCTGAAAGACTTGCTCTTTAGTAATAGAGGCCGAAGGATCCAGATTCTTAATGGCAGTATAGACTTCATCGGTGGAGAACCAATGAGTAGTATGCCGGGCATCAGGTGCAGGACGATACGTAGCTTGCAATCCAGCAATATAGATGCTGACATCGGTGATTTTCTCTTCTTGATTATTATTCATGGTTATCAGGTCTTTTAAATGATGATATATGTTGTGCAAGATAACGAAGATTGCGCACAATACGTAGACAATCCTTATCTGATTCCAAAACGGCCGGAATATCTTCAGCAATAACGATATCTATAACCTCATTAATTTGATTTAGAGTTTGATCAACATAATTTTCCTGTTGTAGAAACTTAATGGTTTCAACCGCTTCAGCGGTAATAAAAGCTCCATTAATATTAGTAGTCATGATCGATCACCTTTCTGTACGGAAATGGTTAAATACTGACCTTGAGAAAGGCGGATGGAAGTAGTGCCATCATTGGGATGACAAACAAAAAGCTCGTTACTCTCTTGAGATAACATGCCAGAAAGCTCACTAAGAAATGCCTGGAGCTTAGATACCGGAACTTTACCGGAAGGGATTTTCTTTTTCATATCATTGTACTGTTTAGCATTTAGGCAGAAAAAACGGCTGCCATTTCCCGTGTCGCTAAACAGTACAATGACACTCCCGAAAGAGTAATACAATGTGTTGGGAAAGGCAACCGCCTATTTATATGTCTTGTATAGGCATAAAAAAAGCCCATATAAATTGAGCATATCCTATGCTCCTTCAAGGAATCAGTCCTTGTACTGTTTAGCTCTACAAAGATGGTGATAATATTTGAAATAGCAAAAAAGCAAATTATTTTTTTCATAAAAAATAATTTTTCAGCTTTGGTCACTTCATATTTACCACTCCTCTTCCTGAGAATTAATTGTAGCGCCTTCTTTCATTGCCTTTTCTATTCCAGCAAACACTTTGTTACTAATATCTTCTGCCTGTTCTTTAAGCAGCAGCCATACTTTGTTATGGTATTTCTTTTGAATACCACTATTAGCATATTCTTCAGCGGTGGTGAGAATACCCAGTTGTGCTTTAGCTTGATTACCAGGCTTGTTGTGGTGAAAGAAGTGAAATACTTCTATGCGAACGCGTCCATCACGAGCTTGTAACTTCAGGTTGTAGTCAATCCATCCTTCGTAAGCTGAAAGCATTAGACTTGGAGAATTAAATATTGAAGTTGCTTTGCAAATAATGATACCTGCATCTTTATCATCCATTTGAATGACTTGCTTGGAATCATGGAAATAAGTAGAAATAAAACTGCGTAGTGTAGAATAAAGTGTAGTTTTATCCGCTTCGGATTCGGATTGAATTACTTTAGAAAATTTCAATTCTTCTTGTGAAAAGACAGTCAAAGTGACTAACATTAATAACAAAGACAATAATACTTTTTTCATTGATCCAATTTTAATTATAAATAATCGATGTTCCAAAGATAGTTATAAACCAATTATAGTACAATATTTGTACTTAAAAAGAACATATATAAAAAGTCTTACCCTTTTACTGGATAAGACTTTTAGTACTATCTCTATAAATAGAAATAGATATTGAATTTATGGAAACTAATATCCAGCCGTGAGTCTGTACTCTCACGGCTGTTTTCTTTTAATTACTCTTCATCTTCTTCGAAGAGACTACGCATTTCAGTAACAGCTGCTGCAGTTAGTGATTTACGAAATGACTTCTCATATTTCAACTGACGTTCCAGTTCTAAGTAGCGCGTAAAATCCTCTCCTGTTTTATCAGCTTTATCTTTCAACTGCTTTGATTCATTTTGAAACTTCAAGGAACGTTCTAAAGATTCTTCACGTTGTGCATGCTTTCCGAAAAGGATTCGTTCAATAGTGGAATATACCCAGATCTCAAAAGCCGGATTTAACCAAGCTGCAAACTTTAATGCCAGAACACGATGCATCCAGGTTCCTGTATTCTGACTTGAGTAATATAAATCAGACTGTGAAAAAAGCTTTAAAAAGCGAGAATTCTCGCTTTTTAAAGCTTCATTAACAAATGAAATTGTACCTTCATTTCTCATAAACGCTTCTACTTTCCGGCCAAATGGCTTCGCCATTTCTGTTGCATTAACCATCATACCATTGTTCTTATCCAATACAAAAGTGATCGGATTCTCCTTAAAAATACAGATTTTTGTTTCCATAATGCTAATTGTTTTAATTAATTATTTGAAAAACCGCCACAAATATAGCATAACAATTTGACTATCAAATAATTACACCACACAATTAACTAATATTTAACATTAAAATGTCTACATTCGCAAACAACAGCATAAAAAAAAGGGTCCTGTTTCCAGAACCCTTCTCAAGTTGTCATTAAGACTTACGGTCTCGCGATAGACCGAGAAGTATCTTTCATAATGTCGCCCAACTCGGATAGAGCAACAGATAGTGTATCGAGTTCCTCCGGAGTGAAATCAACAGGCTTACCGTTTACCAGATTACCATTGATACGCTGATAAAGCCAATGACGGGTTTTTCCGAAGTAATTTTTTGCAATATATGACATCGAAGCAAAATCTAAAACCCGATCAAGCTTCTTTCTTATTTCAACAACCTTGATTACTTCTTCGGCTTGACCTATAGATTTTCTCGCACCTTTTTCAAAAGCAATAGCAAAAGCTTTTTTATCTTCCGGAGAAAGAGACTGGAGAAATGCATTAAAACGTTTCCTGTGGTCGGTTTGCTCTTCTGGCGTTTTTGCAGCAAGAAATTCAGCCTTCCATTTTTCTAATTCCTTTTGTACATCCATAAGTTATATATTTTACAGTGAGTGAAATGAAGTAGCCCCCCCGAAGGGGGAAGGGCTACTTTTTTTCATTCAGCTTGTTCTTTGCATCAATTAAGTCATCTAAGGTTTCATTGATACTATCTTCAAGCTCCTCTTTCGTTGCAAATCCTTCTGCAAGAACTTGATCGGAATAGAGGGAAAAGAAGCTAAGGTCTTTCTCCGCAGCTTCAATCCGAGCCTTTAGCTCTTCTTCTTCAGTCATACAAAGATCGCGATTCTTAATGACAATGCAAATATAATAACCTTTTGGTTATTATGCAAGTTTTTAGGGATTTATTTTATTCTTTTTCTGAAACAAATTTCGCCTTTAACAAATCAGAGAAGAAATGTTCCGGAGAATCGGCACGGATAACAATACCGGTTTGGTCGTGGAAACGATCAGCAAAACGATACATATATTCCTGGTCGGTACATTCTGAATCGAAATGACTGCTCTGACGGAGTTTAGTTACAAAATCGGTGGCGGAGGTGGCGGTAATTATACCGCCATCCTGCAATGTGTAGGTCTTATTCATTATCTGCTAAGTTTTTTTGTTCTAAGTTTGAAATATGTTTTTTGATCGGCAGTCAGGAATGGCAAGTTTGCCAAGGCTGTTCCGGTAGTAATATTGGTCTGTTGCGCAAAGGTAATCATATTGGCAATAAAGCGTATCCAATTTTCCATTTTCGTAAAATTCGTTGTTCCTGAATGTTGGCGGAACTCAACCGTACGATGGCGGGAGTAAGATTCAAGGTTAAGTTTATGGTAGCGGTCGCCCCCAAAAGCCATGCGCAAATCGTTAAGGCTTGCGGCTTCTTGAATTCTGCTTTCTGTTATGGATTGTATTCCTCTACAGTAAGGGTTGTTCCGGCGCGATGCCGGCATAAAAGCGTCAATCACACGTTCTGCTCTCCGATAAGTAAGTATGAGGTTCTTCCAGGTATTGAGAGTGAAATTGGCGGCATCCATATGGATATGAAGGCCGCAGGAGTCGTTTACTTTTACGTCGCAATAATCAAGTACCCAACATACCTTTTCAAGCTCTTTAAGACCAGCTTCGCCTTCGAGAATCGGGCTAACAAGTTCAAAAGTATTTGAACCGGAAAGGCTGCTGTCGGTTACCAGTTTCCAGTGGTTACGGGTATCGTGGTTATATCCTTCAACAGCTACGTTTATCCCGGCTTCCCTAAGTTCTTGAGCAAGGCGTTCGCGAGTGCAATTGTAGGCTTCTATTTCAACACCAAAACGGCGGTTGAAAGTGTAGTCTATTTCGGAAAAGGTATTGATATTATTGGTAGTGGGCTGAAAGGCTCCGGTTTCAAGCATGCGCTTATATACGTTCTGTACGAAACCGTAATTTCCGTTTGTTACAAGGTCAGCGACCTGGCGGCGAGTTAGTCCTAAAAGAAGAAGTTGCTGGATTTTACCTGTCTTCGTTATTTGCTGGTTAAGAATGTTATTAATTTGCTCGTTCATAATGTTTTATCTCCTTTATTATTATACAGCTAAGATAACACTATAAGTGCGAACAGCGTAGCAATTACTCACTTATTATCAACAAGTTAGCTTTGTTTAGCTTGAGCTAAAAGGAGATAAAAAAGGTCCGTTATTTTCTTTTTGACAAATTTACGATTACTGTTTAATATCAGAAACCATAGCTCGTCTTTTGACATTAAACAGATCAGAAGCATTTGCCTCGAAAATCATAGTCCATCCAATTGACTTCAATTCTTTCGCTACAAAAGGAATAATATCATGATTCTTTATAGTTGAGCGATTAAGCCAAGGTATATTCCCACTTTCCGCATCGTAAAGAAAATACGTACGTAAAGTAGTAAGAAGCTCTAAACAGACATCCGAAGCAATGGCTTCTTCAACAAGATCCGAAGTATCCGATAGCTTCATTGCAACAGTAGCCGCCAACTTTTGAGAATCTTCGATAGAATTCCGGTAATCGCTCTTGGAAGAAAACTCACCGTAATCGATAAAAAGATAAGTACCTGTTAAGTTATCGATACGTGCTTTGACAGATTCAAATGATTGCCCAAAAACGTATGATTGAATCGCAGGAACTAAAGGTTCTGGAAGATTCGTTATTACATTGTGCAGTTCAGAATACTGAGCATAAGTACTACTACCATTATTAAAGATGGAAAGTACCCCCGATTTAGAGGGGAACTTTGCGAAATAAGAGAATAAATCAAGTATCATAATATCTGGTTAATGATGTGAATAGGCAATCCTGTTTCTTTCTCAATATCAACTTTCTCCATTTTCATAGAACTCATGCTACGGACAGTTTCAATAATCTTCTTTCGGAGAATAGTCAGGTACTTGATAACATTCATCTGCTCGATGACTGTAATATCCCCAAGTCCATCATTGCTCAAGTTATAAAGAGATTCAAGAGCACCGGTACTAATAGTACTATTCTTACCTTCTTTCGATGCTGTGAGTAACCGAAACTCTGTTTGAGAAAACAGATAATTATTAAAAGCCTGAAAATTGAAAGCTATTGCCTGAAGTTCATATTCTGTCAAGCTGGCAAACTCTGAAGCTAACCGATGAGCACCTGCGGAAGAATACGTACCTGGGTAATATAAGATAGCAGCCAGAAGTGGAAGCATATCTACAGACTTTCCCATTAAAGCACGAGCCTCTATATATTGCAACGCAGTTAATGAACAGGTCAAAACATTAAAACTTGTATCAATGGAATATGCAGGATAAATTTCGTCATTCACAATCACCTCCGGTACAAGTTGTTTGCAAAAGCAACTATCCAAGGTAAATTGATAGTCCAAACGTGAGAGATATCGTGCGATGGGGAGACTGGTTAGTCGCTCAGGAGGAGTTTTTTTGCAAAGCTTTCTGGTTTCAGGATCCATATCTTTTAGGTCCAAATCATTATCCGGATATAAGATAACGAATGGGAATGTTACTTGCTCTGCAAGAAAAGCCAGATTCTGAAAAGAGTCTTCGTCTTTGATCTTCTTTGGTTTCCAGCCCATGACATTACATACATAGTTTACTCTCACCATGGCTGGAGAAAGTTCACCTTTGACCATCCGATTAAAATCTTGTACAAGACTGGAAAATAAAAACGGAGTAAGGAGATCCCATGAATTAGGGATGAAGTAGGTGTCCCCATGGAGCGTAAATTCAATAGTATCTTTCATGGCAGCATTACGATTATATCGTCCGGAGAATTAAAAGAAGTTTCTGTATCCACTATCCCTGAATCATTGTTAGATAAAATGAGATCGACACTTCTCAATAAAGATTGTACTTCGTCGGTTAACTGACTGGCAAGCGTAAGCATACGTTCCTGTTCATCTTTTCCGGATCGGTTAGTTTTAGAATCATCAAAAAGATTACGTATTGTTGCCGGGAACTCAAGAATATCCAATCGACGCAATGCAAGAGCAACTGTAGCCTTTGCAAGTGCATGTAACAGCAAACCTTTTATCTCTTGATTATCACCTACGCGCTCGAAGTAGCCGGTCATGACTTCGTCAAGTACTTCTTTCTGAAGTGGAATAATCCGGAAGAAAAAGAGATAGGAAAGATCAATTGAATAAAGAAAATCAAAGTCCTCTGCAGTCTGTATCTGAAGAGAAGAAAGCAGTTTACAATAGCGGGATCCACTCCACTCTTCTAATTTTTCTTGATCAAGTAACTGAATCAAAGTATCCATTCCGCTAAAATAGTTCTCAATATAAGATCGGCGCATAGCTTCCATTTCATACTTGTATATGTCAATGTCGGATTTGCGCTGCTTGACAACGTCAAAAACTAACTGTTTTGCCAACGTTAAGTTGGCCATTGCAGTCAGTAAAGCATCATGTATCTCTCCTTCCCTCTTAACGATTATATCATAAACCTTTTTAGAAATAATAATACATATCTGCTTTCGAGCAGACGATGCTGAGCTATTGAGGTCCTTAAATTCAATATTTGTTTCAGAATAAGGTGCATATTGGCGAAATTCTGTCAAATTTTTAAATAACTCTTCTAATATAATCATGACTCTTGCTGATTTAATCGTTCGTTCGGTTTAACTTCTTCCTGGCGACTTGGAATTTCCCGGTAGAAACCAATTCTATATCCTTTTTTATATAATAAAGGAAAGTTTATTTGAATAGCCCAATTAAAAGGTTCACAACAGATTTCTTCGTCCGGAGTGAGAGACATCAAATAAATCAGATAATTATAATATGCATCCGATCCGGACTTGGATATCACACCATCCTTCCCAACACTGGAAATAGAAGAGTCGAGACCAACACTCGATAATAACACTTCATCAGCACGCTTATCATAAGTAATAAGCGATTCAATATACTCTTTGTATTTCAAATCCACTGTTTCAATCTTCCAACGTTCTTCTTCAGTACCACCACTTTTAAAACTAATCGTTGCATACGCTTTACCTTGGTTGTCAGCTCCAGAAAGGTATTGAGATATCTTACGAAGTTCAGATTGAATATATTTAATCAGTGTAGACTCTTTAAATTCAGTACCTATATCGATTCCATTAAACACATACAATTTCACTCCATCTTTATTCCGTTTTTTATTCTCATCACAAAGCTTCTGAATTTGAGTGCGTTTTGCATTGATCCATGCATTAGGAATAATGATATGTATCTTTGCGGCCAAGCTATTACGCAAAAAGGAGTTAATATATCGTGCAGTTGCATTAGACCCTCTAATATATTCTTTGGTACCTTCGTGTGTCTCATTAACACCATAAAACTCATCTACTGATTTTTCCCGGTGATGCGAAATAGCTGCATACTTATAGTTATCTACATCAGCCAAATTAAATTTCGGATAAATCTTAAAATTGGATATCCCATAATTCCAACGCCCAACAGCTATAAAACGAAAGTCACGATAGTATACCAAATCAGTAGCGGCATCTTTCTTTGTTGTGGCCAGTCTACAATGCCTGTTCTCCATCGTCTCAATACCAGCAACAGGCAGTGCTCCAAAGTTTCTACCGACCGAAAATCTCCACTTCACAAAGTAGTCACGAAAATAATAGAAGTCTTTAATAAGAGCTTTTGCGACTTCTTTATAGTCACTTTCAAGTCCACGATCTTTCCAACAATCCAGCCAATTCATGATTTCCGGACACTCAACCCATTCGCGCTTAAATTTACCATCAGCAAACACTGTTTTATACACTGCTGGTCCCTTTCCATACAGCATATTCATCTGCTTAGTAATTAAGCGAGGTAACAACCGGTTCTTTTTAAGATCTGCAGCTACCTCTTCACACTTCATGTTATTGTGTCCACGACTACACACTTGATAACCGTTAATCGTCTGCCATTGTAAATCAGGGAACGAATTGTAGTCTTCCACTGAAAAACCAGGATCTTCCATTCCTATACGAGGATTATCCCCAACCTGGAACGATATCACATTACTTTCATCGATGTAGCAACCATAGTCACCCAGCATCTTCACGTCACTCATAACCAATCGATTTTATGAAGTTTAAAATTATCCTGTGGAAAACCCATGTATCGAATCAGGATCCTGTAGCACATCTTTGGTTCTCCACCAGCATCACTGAAGAGGAACAAGTTCTCACCATCGATACTAAACCTTTCATGTGGCAACTGAGTCCGGAACTTACACCCCTCCCGGATGGTTAGCTTATCAGAAGCCTCTCCCTTTTGCCTTGAATAAGGAAAGAATGCAATAGTAAAACATCCATCAGGAAGCTTCGATATCTCTTTTGCCCATTGCAGTGCATGCGGTCCTGTCATTGTAGTTTCCATGCTCGAAAATACTTGTTTGAGAACACCTCCAAAAGGACCGGAAGAGGCACTCCCTCATATTTCCTGTAAAAAGAAGAGGGATGCACCTCACATCGAATTATCAGCGGGGCGTGGAGATAGGAGTCTGACGAAAAAAAAGAAATAAACTTTTGAAACGTGATTAGATTAGGTTTCAATAGATTAGCATATTTCTCAATGTCAAACAGGGCTATTATTATGGATAAAGACAAACTTTTCATAGAATTAATAATTAATTTATAGAGAAATTATCCGGTAAATCTATCGGGATTGATGATAATTCACTTTGAACACGGTCACCGTAACGTCCAAAAAGTAAGTAAATAAGTGCACTTGGTATCTGTGTTGTAAGCCCGGCTTGAAGTTTAAGTGGTACTTTCACTTCTGAATTTTTGTCCAATTCAATACGACCATCCGTTTTTTTAAGAGGAGATAGCATAATAGCACTACATAAATTTTTGCACTCGTTTTCGTCGATAAGAACGCGGGGTAATGCGTTACTGCGATTGCCAAAGATAAGAAGCAAGAGCTTGAACTGTTGCCAGTGGTAAACTGTCGCCTGGCCTTCGTTCATCAGCTCAACAGTAAAGCCGTAAGACTCCAACTCTCGCTTGAGAATACGGGAGTCGGTGGTTATCTTTTCCAAGTCCTCTTTCTTCTTATTGCCGGAACGGTCCGGATATAGAATGATATGTTTATTGACAGCATCCTGACCAAAGAACTCGTAGAACTGACGGGCAAGTTCCGGCTGTTCATCCGGATAGTAACAGAAGAACTCCTTCAGTATCCTGAGTTCTGAACCATAGTCTTTCTCCTGGCCAACAACCAGACTGGAGAAGTGTCCAGGATCATAACCAACAAGTAGTTCATCACGCTTATTATAATGCTTCAAATAACGGGCTGTTAGAATAAAGTGTTCCCGGAGGTCGAGCTTCAGGATAGACTCATAAATATAACTGTCGGAAAATTGGTGAAACTCTTTTTTATAATTAGCGAAGAATTTATTTACAACTTCTTTGTGTCGAATAGCACAGATAGAAGTAAGAAACTCGTCTATATCAAGAGTTTCAAGCTGAGTTTTAAAGAATTTAGGGCCTAACACTTCCTTGTTACAAAACGAGCTGGCACGCACATACAATGTAGCATTGCGACGCATATCAGCAAGACGAGGTTTCCATAAGTCAAGAGTTCGCTCTACTTTCTGAAGTTCGAGACGGATAGCTTCGAGTATAACAGGGTTCGTTGTTTGTTTCTGTTGGGCAAACAGCTTGTAACGCTTGTACATAGCTGCATTAACATGCAGAGAAACTGTAGCAATTTCCTCAAGAAGTGCCTGGTCAATATTGTTTTCATACTCTTCGAACCAGTCATCTTCGCCAAGATCTACACGAGCTGTATCGGACACACCTGTTACACCCTGATAATATTGTGACATACGGATCTCGGCAGAAGATCCACGAAGTGACGGAAATAGTCGCGTCTTTAACTTCTCACCTTTATTGTGTTTCATCTCTTCAATGAAAGCATGCACACCTGAACGACCGGCGACAGACTCTGGTTGGTCAGAGCTTACCATCTGCAAGTGATGGCCATCACGAAACAAAATACTGTGTTTAGGATAGGCAATAGGGTAACGTGGGCGGCGAAAGTGAGATGGTATCTTAGCCTCTCCCACCACATAGTCTATGCCATATTCTAACATCGGACGAACGCGACCAGCAACGGTGACAGGGCGGGAAAAGTACGCTTGGATATTAGGCCATACATTGGTCATTAGGGCAATATAAGTTTTGTGTACCAGGAAAGAAAGTTCTCCAGGCATATCATTTACTACCCGGATAATACGCGGTCCCATTACTCCTTCAGTCTTACCAACAGCACGAGCACCTTCAACAAAGATATTGTTAGGATCCAGAACATTCACCTGAATCTGCATGGAGTTCATGTAGTAACTTTCAAAATAGGCAGTGGCGTCGAAGGTATCACAGCCTGCAGAAAGCTTCGTTTGAGATTGGGAATAGAGTTCTATTGACATGACTATTCTTCGTTTATTTCTTCAAACTCAGCCTCTTGAATGTCAGCATCACGTAAGAGGCGTTTTTTCTCTTCTTTCTCAATGGGAAGCTTATCAATCAAGTTCAAGTAGAAACCTGCGTTATGCTTGGACGCTATCTCTTTCAACGACTTCTTAGAGTACCCGAGTTCCTCCGGAGTGATATCCGGAGAAATCAAGAAAACAACACCAAGATCACGATCAGCTTCAGCAATTTCCGATGCCCGTCGGCGACATTCGGCGGCAGCATCATAGCACTGTTTCTGTGTTTTGTAATCACCACGAACGGAACATAGCTTCGCAAGATCTTCATATTTATCTGCATAATTGGACTCCCAAACTTTGATAGACACATTATTATCAATCGAAAAGTAGTTGATGGCAGCATATATACGTGCTTTACAGGTACGTTCATCAAGATTAAGATGCTGTAAGGCATTAATGCGCTGCTTTAGTAATTTAGCAGCACGGGTAATGTTCCGTTCGTATTCGTATATTTCAGCAGCCCATTGCAGCTGCTTGAGGAAGAGTTGCACATCAGCCGGTATGCCATCGCTTTTCCCTGAAACCAGGAAAGCTGATATCATATCTGGATGTATCTTATCAAGTATATCAAGTTGTGTCATACGCCGAATAAATTCTTTCGAAGTTCAAGTTCTATACGTTCATTTTTGCGGGTTTCTAAAGCAGTAATAGCATCAATCTCTCCAGATTCAGCGCGTTTTGCCAACTCTGCATCAATATTGTATTCACCCTGGGCACGTCCAGTGTTGTAAGCATCGTTGTAGACATCACCAGGCAGAGTAATCCGGATACTAAGAGCTGTTTTCTCATTTCCACGTAAACCCAAGAGATTGCAGATACGATCTGCAGAGTATCCAAGTGCGCCGAACGTACGCACTTGAGATACATATTCGTCCCCAATCAAGATGGCCTTATCGACATCAGAAGTGGGTATCAGGTCTTGTTTCATGTGATAATTTTAAAAGTATCTTCCTGAAGCTCTAAGAATGAATCCAGCGGGGTAGTCGGTAAACCACCCAAATTAAATACTTCTATTAGCTTTTCCATGATTAATTTTTATTAGTTTATTCGATAAATGTTATTATTCAAGTAAGTGAAGTCTCTTACCCAGAATCTGAGAATAGTGATCCATCGTGAAGTATTGCTCTTCCATTAATGCTCTCATTTCAGTATTAAGAGTTTTAAATCTGTCTGACGCAATAAAAATTTTTAGCTTGCCAGTACGTTCATCAAGCTCTTTCTTTTCATCAATAATTCGCTGTACAAATGATTCCATATTAATTTTTATTTGTTGTTGATTCGAGAATTGCTTTGAATAGTGCTTCGCGCTCACGATGACGACGAAGGTTTTCTTTGTCCTGAGTGCGCCGACTGTCACGGTCGGCCCGTTTCAGGTAGGATTCGTATCTGCGGATGTTATCGAGTACATTTTTATGACGCCGCAGAAACTCTTGCGGATCTTTCCGTAACAGATCCTCCAGTTGTGCTCTCTCCGACTGGTGGGCTATGAACGGATGCTTGTAACGGAACTTCCCAGTATCGTTGAACGACTGCAGCTCTTCAAACGCCAGAAGATTACGAATACGTAGTTCGGCCATATCAATGACTGCTTGTGTAGTCGGTTTCTTATCCAGCTGTTCGTCGAGCTGCTTCATTTGTTTCCAGGTTACGATCCGGTCGTTGTAGATGATCGTGGCTGTCTGGACTTGCGGGTCGGAGAGGTTGTCCCAGTCGATTTTTGGGTACTCTTCCCACTTTTGGACTTTACTTTCGGATTTGAAACCGGTTTTGAAGTAGTGACTACTTTTTTTTTCTCTTGTTCAAGCGCTGCTTCAGCATTATCCGCACGCTCTTCGGCTTCCTCTGCACGAAGTTCAGCTTCTTCTGCACGCTCTTCAGCTTCCTCTACACGAAGTTCTGCTTCTTCTGCACGTTCTTCAGCTTCCTCTGCACGTTCTTCGGCTACTACTGCATGTTCTTCGGCTTCTACTATTTGATCGGTTACATCAGATATCTTATCTTGCTGATCTGGATCAGAAGATTCAGAAGTTACATTTTCAACCTTTTCAGACTTCTCAATGAGAAGTATTTCAGTCTCCTTTTTGGAGGACTGAGAGCCATTAACTACATTGGACTTGGAAACAGGTGGACGGCGATTGTTACGAATCTCATCCCGCTCTGCAACATCGAGTAATTGGTACAAGATCTCGTTAGCATAACGTTGCGGATTTCTCGAAAACTTTCTCAAAAGAGGATGTGAGGGAGTCTTCTGAGTTAAGAGTTTTAAGTCTAAAGAAGCTGCATCCGGATTCTGAAGTTCAGAAAAATGTTTTTGCTTTTCTTTGAATGAGTACATTTTAGTAAGTATTAAGAGCAGATTTCTCTGCTCTATGAATAAATAAACTATGCTGTCTGAATACGGGTTCCAGGAACCTCGACGAGAGTAGTAGTATCCATAATCCGGAATGTAATCGCGGATCCTGCACGGGCGGTCCATGTAGCTCCATCTTCAAGAACGAATGATGCTCCATCAGCAATTGTAGCGGCTTTGTCAGTACCGGTACCTTCAAGAGTTATATAACGACCTTTGTCATTTGCGGTGATTCCAGATACAGCAGAAATGGCATAGGTGGCAGCAGTGCCATCCGGGATTTCATATCGGTTGCTTTCTGGCTTGATGGCAAGTGTAGTGGCTGAAGCCGTATGTTTTGCTGCCGGAGTACGAACGATGGCACCGGTATATTTACAATATTGATCAATAGAGGTACGCTTGAAGGTAAAGGTGACATAACGCCCATCTTTATCATTCTTTGCTTCAAACGATTGCAGGATCATTGGCCGGTCGTACTCACCGATAATGTACCACTGCTCCTCTCCTACTTCTTTGAACAAGACTATAAATTTACCCCCAGCGTGTTCTTCGATAAAGTTGAGCAGCTGATCTCGCATCCCCCCCATAATGATTACAAAGTTGTTTTCTCCGGATGTGGTAATATCCCCTTTCTCTCCAGTAGCTGTATATGTAGGTATATCATGGGCTTCGAAGTACTTCATATACTCACCGGCTTTCATCGGAATGGTACCAACTTCGCGATTGGCATTCTTTTTGGGAAACTTCACATCAGGGTTAATCTGGGAAAGTTCAATCAGATACACTTTATATGCAATATTAGAACCGTGCGTCTGGCGATCCGAAACATCACCCACATCACCGATGATCATCATAGTTGCCAATGATGTACCACCAAAACCGGAGATACATAAAAATGAGTCCGGGTCCATAAACATGCCAACAACAAAGACGATAGCCAGGAGCATCATCAATGAGAGGAAGAACCTGACAGACATTTTACGAGCGTACTCGTTACCCTTTTTATAAGGATTGGAAATTTTTCTTGCTTTCATAAAATTTTCATTTAAAAAGAAGGGCGGGCCATAAAACCCGCCCACAAACAACTAACTTATTAAAACACACATGAAAAATGGACTATCGCACGCCGGGAATGTTCGGTTGGAGTGCTGCGTTGACCTTACGATTGCCTCCTACCTGACGTTCAAGTTCGAGGAAGTTTCCTTCGTCATCGAGAATCACCATTATATAATCGCCAACTTTGGTTGGAGTATATGCCTCAGTGATATTTTTGAACTTTTCAGATTTCGCGATTGTGGTGGCATTGGTTGTATTGCCACACTCAATAACATAAGCGACACCTTTTTTTGCACCGGTGATATCGGTTATGGCAGTCTCTTTGGTATTCTCGACAGTAATTTGCCAAAAGCCAGCCTTTGCATCGACTGTGGTAGCATCAGCTGCCAAGTCAACAGAAAATTTATTCATAAAAATCTGCTGCCATTCATAATTGTTTGCCTGCATTTTCTCAAAGGAATCAAAACGACGGCCAAGGAAGGCAGCTGCCGTACCTTCTTTCCAAGTGGACCATGCTTTCACAAGTTCCATGTCTTCCTTTGCTTTAATGGCAAACATCTCACCCGGAATATATTCAATAAACTGAAGGTTTCCAGGAACGTCCATCATCATGAAAGGCAGTTGCCCCAGATATGGCAGCCAAATGATACGGATGGAGGTGTCAGGAACCGTATTGAGATAACTATCGGGACCTGTAAAGTCAGTATCTCTTCGATACGTATCACGAATATTTTTGATCCACCAAGGTTGATGAAGTTTATTCAGATAAAGAACATGTTTGTCCAGATCCATATCTTCTGTACAAGACGCAACAACATCGGAACAAAACTCCTGAACGGACTCAAGCATATCAGCTGAAGTATAAGAACGATAAGATTCATTATCATGCAACAACAACTTATTCTCGTGGACATAGCGGAGTAAGGTGTACAGAATTCCGGTACCGGCGTTTAAATAGCTTCCCGGAACACCAGATTTCGGTTTCACATAAATACCGCGCATACGACGTTTGTTTTGTTCTACTTGAGCAGTCTCAAGCGAATTGAGAATACAAAACTCAATCATAGACCACTTAATAGGATCGGATCCTTCTTTATTAAGATAGGCGATATACATGCGTTCGAGCTCTTTCATGGGTCCAAACTTTATCTTGATCATTGCATCGTCTACATGCCCCATCTCATTCTCGAGTTTCATATCACCTTTCCAGATCTCACCTACCTGATAAGCCTGGGAAACCTCAGAGAAGAAGGCGTTGAAAACAAGGTCATGATCTTGAATACCATATCTTACGGGGAAGTACTGTGTAAGATCGCGTTTAGACAATACACGGGCTATCAGATAATCCTGACGAAGAACTACATGCTGATTTCCTACACCTGCAGTATTGACCTCTTCATAGTTTGTAACAAACTCACCGGCAGCAAGACGTTTGGGGTCAAGCATGCTATTGGCATGCAGATAGTTGTAACGTTTCTGTAAAGAACGTGAATAGGCAACAGCCTGTTTTCGGAAAGTGACTCCATCTGTTTCTTCGTCAGCATCATCGAGACTGGATGCCGCGCGAGGATTAGCGGTAATCTTATTCCAACGATAATCCATGGAGAACATAGAATTTTCAACACCGAAAAGATACTTAGAAGTACTTGCCGGCCCCATGAAACTAACTGTTGAAACACGAGCTTCAGATAAAGGAATATCTGCAGCGGCCTGACTTTTCATAGTGGAAACAAGGTCACTGACGGTTTGAGTCAATTTAACAAGTGTTTCAGGAGTAGCCGGAGTTGATGATGACTCTGGTGCCTTCGGGTTCTCTTGCTGAGTGTCAGAACTTTCCTGATCTTCACTGGTAGAAACTCCTGAAACAATTCCAGCAAGAATAGCTTGTGCCTGGTTTAACGCGTCCTGATCAAGAGGATTCTGCTGTGCAGCTTGTTCGGCTGCCATATCGTCCTGAAGAGTTACCTTATACTCCTGCTGGTATGAGTTGACAATAGATTGCCAATCCTCATTAGTCAAGGTATTGGCCTTGGCTTTATCGAAGAGTTTAAGTTTTTGGAGTACGGTTTGAATTTTTTCTTTTACATTCATACTGATAAGAAATTATTGATTATACATAGCTGAGAGCACGCTGTTTGAGTTCCTCATTGTCGAGATATTCCTGTCCGAGGCGGTATGCTTCGGAAATAGCTTGAGGAAGAGTGAGGATATTATCAATGAGACCGTTAGTTACAGAATGAGTTGCATCGAACGTTTCTCCCCTGAAGATCGGATTATCTTCAGGGGGATCAGTTTCAGTCAGTTTAGTCCGGGAACGTTTCACTTCGGAAATAAACTGTTCGGCAAGAGGATCCAGTTCTTCACTGATATACTGTTCCTTATTACCGGCACGCAGGTCTTCATATTTTTTATTCTTCAGATCGGAATAGTTAGATTTGGCTGTAATATGTTTAACTCCAAGACTTTCATAATAGGATGAGAAATCCCAGTAATCTGTCATAGTGCCAATACAACCAATGGAATCATTCTGAGTAAGTGCATTGATTCTGGTACCATGACATGCGATATAATATCCGGCAGAAGCACAACATCGCTCGATCAATACTTCGATTGGCTTTTTAAGGGAACTTATTGTTTCAGATAGCCGGTCAAGGTACCAGGCTTCACCACCCGGCGTATTAATATGTAAGAAATGGGTAGCAATGGCCGGATTGGATTCGGCAGCTATCAGATCCTGTTCAAATTGTTTGCTTGAGAAATACCAACAAGATGAAGAGGTTACAATTCCCCAGATACGGTGATAAGCTATACTGCCTTCAGGCAACTCTTCAGAAGAGAAGTCATCTGTTATATTGATACCTTGGGCTTCAGCATGAGTTTCGATACTCTTAAGAAGTTTAGATAAGGCTTTTTTTGAAAGCTCTTGATAGGTAGGAGGATTTTCATTAAAGAAAAATGCTCCCGGTAACGGACGGTCAGCCGAGATCAATGGAAAACATTCCATCATCGCGGAGGTATAACCCTCTGCGGTGATAAGAAGTTTGTTTGAAAGAAGAAGCTGGCGAAGATAAGTTCTGTTCATCTGAATATCTTTTCAGCGAAGATAGAGGATGAACAGAAGGCTATGAAGGACGGTAAACCGTGGCTTTATGGAATAAAGGGAGAACGGAGCATCTTACACACAATATTAAGAGTTGCAGTATTAAGGTACGGAATTATAGTTACCGATGCCGGGATATCTGTTGTTCCGAGATTAATAATCCGATTGGAAGAATCACGGAGATGTACAATCACCTGGCGCGTGACAGAAAATTCACGTACTATATCAGAGTCGGGTAATTCTATGGTGATATCTTTATCACAATTAAAGCAATTACCAGCAGATGTTTTTTCGATAGTGTAATTAAAATCAAACGGATCAGCAATGAAGGTATAAGATGATTTCTTCATTTTATTCTTCGGAGTTACTGAAATGATAATGGATAGTTCTTTCATAATTAACATAATTAATTTATAATCAACAAGTTCGCCACACATAGGACATTTTGTCCGCCATTTTGGGACAAAAAGCATAGTCTGGTCGGTGATTTTTCAGCCGTTTTTTAACTTCTTTTTATATTCCCGACGTCGTTTCCTCTTACGAATATTCTCACGCCACCGATAGAAGTTCTTTAAAAGTGCATCTTCAGATATACTCTCTATACAATAAGAACACAGGAAATTATGAACTATATCCAGATTGTTAAATTCGTGTCCGTTCTGATCGTTTTCGTCCATTACAGAATGAAGTTCACGGTTAAACATACGACGTATTTCAATTTCTATGATCCTGGCTGATCTTGAAGAGAGGTAATTATAAACCAAAGGATCTTTCCCGATACGCCGTTCGGGAAGGATAAAAGTCAAATTGCCATTGTCGACGGGTGACTGATCTGAACGCCTTTTAGCCATCAATGTCCATATGATGTGATACAGGTCCGTATTGTCGGGAATACGAAAAGGTTCATCAGAACCATTGTTAAACTTTCCGCGAAGATATTCTGCAAGGTATGGCTCAATTTGAATACTGGTGGTAATCATGGCTTTTTCTCTTATTATTTTTTTGAAATAGTTTTTATTCGTTTTTGCTTCCAACTGTCCAACCGTCCAACATGGGGTTTGAATCAAAACTAAAGTTACTGATTTCTATTTAGTTATGCAAATTTACTCAACTAAAGTTTATGTTGTTGGACGTCCAACACGTCCAACAAAACACATTTTTGTTGGACAGAACGTAATTTTCAATGTTGGATAGTAGAGAGAGGTAAATCCAACACGTCCAACAGCGTCCTACAAAACAACAGATGTGTAGGATATATATATACTTTAATAAAATAGATATACTACTATCCTACAGGCTTTTACTTTTTAAAATGTTTTTTCTTGTTGGACTGATGGACGGTTGGACGTACTTTATGAAAAGTTTTCTTTTCAAAACTCTCGCTTCTATGTTCCCTCTTTTTTTATTCAGGGGGTGTGGGGGATTGAAATAGGATATCATAATAGATAGTGTTAATTAGGGTGAGAAATGTCCGTATATTGGAAAAGAGAAAAACAAAGATTCCCGCCGGGTGAGCAGCGGGAATCGAGATGCATTAGAGTTCGCCAAGTTCTTGTTGGCTTTCGTCGTCAGGCTTTCGCTGAAGGTCGATATCATACAGTTCGCGAAAGATATCGTAGTTGAGGGCGATACAACTTGAGTTCGTGGTCTGCTTCTCCATCTTACGCACCATGGTATTATCAATCTTGACACCTTCTTCCGGTCGGAAAGGAAGATTCTCATCCGCGACGAATCCCCCCCGAGGTACTTCGACTACATCGTACCAATTGAAACGGCGGGCATGGATCAATCCGATGTAACTGGGATGTGAACGAAGGTTCTGTTCGATAGTGGATTGAGTGGACTCCTCACTGTTGTAGGAACTGCGGGCAAACTGTGTGTAGATCGGACTGAGGCGTAGGAACAGAACACGCGTACCGGCAGGGAAGGTGACTTCTTTTTTCTCGCCGCCGGGGAGCTTGATAGTAACGCGATCCGGGGTGTCGATCGTGAAGTCGCGGCCTTCGCGAACGGCCTTGCTGTCGATCATAACGTCCATGGCCTTAAAGAAGGTGGCGAGCTTATCTGTCTTGCTGATCAATTCTACCTGGAACTTAATCTTGTCGCAGGCAATTTTAAAAAAACTTTTGTAAGTAAATGGCAATTTCATATCTGTATAATTTTCAATAAGTTTACATGTGGCTAAAAATAATGAAGCGGTTTTCATTAGACGGTCAATTTCTCCGGCATTGATAAGTGCTTCTTTCAGTTCATCATAGCACTGTTGTTTGAGGGCCCGGAAATTATCCATGACAATGGGGCGAAGCTTCAGAATTTCAAATAGAACATTGGATAGCCCTACTTTGGCGGGATCCTCGATGTCCTTGAGTTCATTAAATAGCTGAACTTCCTCCGGAATACGGTTTTTGGGTTTCGGAACCTCGCAGACGATGATACGGGACATAAGGGCATTGTCATCACGCTGGGGGGTCTCCTGCCCGCAAATGATAACCGGGGCGTATATTTTCTCGACTTCTATCTCCTTACCGGATGTACCCTTCCTTTTTTGACGGCCATCGCCATCGTAGACAGCACCTTTCAGATACTGAAATATGATGTCCTTTATATCTTTGTTGTTATACTCATCGAGTACTGCAGGGACATCCCGGAAAGTTGAAAGAAGAGAGGACAACGCAGGAAGCGTACCCGTATTTAGGTTGAAGATCGGAATCTTAGGAGAGATGAACAAAGACCGTATCGAAATGGCAATCTGTGTCTTTCCGGAGGACATAGGGCCCATGAAAAAAGGAGCAGTGAACAGGCGGTCGATGTTATGGATGTTACTACGGAAGGCGCACATGATGGCAAAGAGAATAGCCCATTTTCCATTGTCATTGATCTTATATACTTGATCCATCAGACTTGCCCATCGTTCAAAAGAACACTGTTTCTCAGCAGGGATATCTTTATATACCAGTTGCGAAACAAGTTCGTACTTTTCGGATTGGTACCCGGAACCGGCATATATAGTGGAGAATGCAGGAAGATAATAGTTCTTGTTATTGTGGGTAACAACCCCAAGCTCGTTGACCGGGTCAAAACGTGCTTGTTCATCGACAATGTGGAATATTCCGTTGGAGAAAGCAAAAAACATATTACTCTCTTGGCGAGATGCTCCATCGGATTGTTGATTTCCATAAGTCATTATTTCATAGCAGGTGACAAAATGCCGGGACATATACTCTTTTATCTTAGTCCAATGTTTCTCTTCTCCGGAGGTGAAGTTGACGGCCTCTAATTGGATCAGCTCCTCTTCGATAGTTGCTTTCTTAAGAAGTGCCCTGGAAGGGATTTCAATATAAAGTGGATTTTTGTAATACCGGCGATTAATCTTGAGTACCCTCTTATTGGCGTCTTTATCATCGGAATAGATATGTAGAAGAGGGGTCATGAAGAAATCGGCCACCTGCAGATGACCTCCTTTTTCTTGCCGGAACATGTAGCACACGGGCTCGCCTTCTTTATTAAGCTTGGGATAAAAGCCACATTGCCGATACATTTCCTTGTATTCCGGGTTATCATCGACATAACCGGGAAGTTCATCCGGATCATAATCTTCTTCATCATCATCTGTACGCTGGGCATTGATAGCCATCCGGGATTTTCGTTTGGCCAAGTAGGGCTTTAGAATTTCATTGAAAGCTCCCTTATTTAAAAAAAGACATTCGTAAAAAAACTTAAGATTAACGATCCTGACTGAATCGTCCGCGTAGCTAATCAGATCAGCACAACGTTCGATAAAAGGAGTACGTTCACCGAAGTAACCCGGAAGGAATTTGCCATGTAAAAGTACATAATATTTTATAAATGTAAAGCTTTTATCAAAACGTTGTACTTCCTGATTATATCCTTCTTCATCTTCCTCTTCTTCCGGTTCTTGTTCTCCAGCAGGAAGTGTGACTGTAATATTAGTCATACCGGCCCGATATATCATAGTCAGGGCAGAGAGGTATTCGGACTCGTCACCGTCTTTATTGATAGATAACCCGTAAGAATCGGTAGTAAAAAAGGTACATTCACGACGGATCTCCTGAATGTCTGTCGCTGATGGAATACCATTGATCAGAAGTATTGGTAGATCACCATACGCATTAAGAAATTCCGAGAAATCACAGGTTAAAATACAGGGTTGCCCTTCTTTACGCAAATCTTTAATCAAATCGAGTCCATAAACTCCGGGCTTCAGTTCTTCTTGTTTCGGAGCATCTTTCAGGTTACGAAGGATATCGCGAACTTTACGACCCAGGATTTCCGTATTCATATCAAATCGATCAGCCAAAGCACGTATATGGTTCAGCCGTGAAGTCTCTGAAGATATGCAGGAGATAAGGTTGCATATCGTGTTGAGAACTTCTTCCTGTTCATTCGGATCCGGAACCGGATTGTTATCTAAGAAGACGTCTGCAAAATAAGTGGGAAAATCTTTACGATGATTCAGTAACCATTTAGCAGTATTATCCTTCTCTTCAGAAGCAACATTATCCGGATCCTTGCCTTCAGGAAGACGAACACATTGTACTGAAAATCCAGCACGCAAAAACAATTCACAAATCCTTAAGGAGGCTTTAATTCCTGCCGGATCCGGATCATACACAAGTGTGACAGATTGGGTAAAACGACTAAGTAATCTTATCTGTTCCGGGGTAAAAGCGGTACCGGAACCAGCAACTGTGTTTTCAACTCCTGCAGCATGAAGGGACATTACATCGAACTGCCCTTCGACCAAATAAGCAAAAGTCATACGGGAAATAGCCCGTTTGGCTTGATAAAGACCGAAGAGCTGTGTACCTTTTTTGAAAACAGGTGTATCACCGGTATTTACGTACTTCCCTATATTTTCCTTTGGAGTAATGAAGCGTCCGGAAAAACCTATGATGTTTCCATTCAAATCAATGAAAGGAAACATGATTCTATCCCGGAATACATCATAAATGTACTTCCGTTCATTCTCGGCCAGAATACCTACTTTTTTCAATATGGTTTCTGAATAACCGGCCTGAATCAATTCTTTATGTGCAAGGTTCCCTTCCGGAGCATAACCAATCTGAAAGTTCTTAATGACTTTATCGGTTAATATAAATCCACGCTGATCAAGATAATTCTGTGCCTCCGGAAGATGCTTCTGAAAAAAGATTCCAGCGGCCCGAAGAGCGATCCTCATGGCTTCTATATCTTTTGCCTTTTGAACTTCTTCTTCCGTCAGCTCTTTATTTTCTATCTGTATTCCAGCTTTCCTGGCACACCATTCAAGTGCTTCAGCAAAGGAGAAGTTTTCATGTTCCTGGACAAAAGCGATAACGTCTCCTCCTTTATCACAGACAAAACATTTAAAGGTTTGCCTGGCCGGACTAACTGTCATTGAGGGATGGCTATCGGGATGGAAGGGACAGATACCAACATAACTATTGGATCCTTTTTTCTTGAGAGAGACAAATTCACCGATGACATCAACAATATTTAATGCTGACTTTACACGGTCAATGGTCTGTTTATCAATCATAATTCTCATTATTAAATATGTTCAACTGACGCGCTTCGAAAGCTTCTTGGAGAGTAATCCCGAAGTAATCGCAGAGCGAAAGATATTCCTCTTGAGTGATAGGTTTACGCCCGTAATATAAATCCCAAAAACGCATCTGATTAATGCCAACGGCCTTATAAAAGGGACGGTTGGGCATGAAATTCTCCGGATGTTTGAACTTCATGCGCAATATTTCTTGCACCAGATTTCTTTTCACTACCTGGCGAACGACGATCTTACGTCGATGCATGAATAACTGAACCGCCAATTCGGACCGGCTGACATGTTCGGCCATTTCTGCCAAAGTTGCTTTTCCGGCATTCTTCCGGATATATTCTTCCTCTTCAGGAGTCCATCTACCGTTATTCATCTTCTTTTTCTGTTATAAATTCGACAATTATCTTCAGTTAGTTCATAATCCGGATGGCTATCGATATAGGTGGAGCAAATGCCAAGAAATATTTCTCGACGATAAACCGGAACTGAACTTATTATATCATAATAATGGTTAGGCTGCAACTTATCCAAAGCCATGAAAACACGTTGCTTATATTCGCTAAAGCCTGCGGTACCCATGTTAAAAATGGCAACATCGGCCCAATCCGGATGAAGCGTTAGGCCAGATTCTGTTTTTCCTTCTCCAGTTTTTTCCATTCGGCTATTGTTGAAAGAGGTAAGTCAAAGTTGCGCTGGCGGATATTAGATCTCAAAGAGAAACAGGAACCGTTAGCATCCCAACGGACTTTCTTCTCATGGATAACTGTCTGGCGCTTTCCGTCAATGGTTACTTTTTTAGGGATAGGGACCGTCCCTTCAACCTTATGAACCTCGTTTTTATTCACATACTTAATTTCAATGATTGTATAGCCGCATGAGTTAATGGCGGTTTCAAATATATCTGTTGTATACATAACTATTTTGTTTTACGCAAATTGTTCTTTGATTTTTGACATTATGTAATCAAAATGTTCTCTAAACTCTTTTGTATGAGTAAACACAGGGGAATCAATGTCAGATGGCTTTAGCTCCACGATATTGGTGATGCGCTTTACATGCTCTGAATGAGCCTTATTATATCCACTTCTATAAGCACTCATAACCAATCCTCTTACATCCATTCGATCAATAAATTCAGGTTGAGGATCACACACCCTTTTTGAATATTCAATCGCCAGTACTGTTACTGTTTTCTTCTTCATATCTATTCTTTTTCGTACATTTCATCCCAATCTCCACACTCAAAACAAGTCCAGCCGAAAACAATATGTCCACAGCCGTCTGTTGTGACGGGATTCACCTCATGCTCCGTGATGCAATGGCACTTTTTGCAGTACATATCACGAACCTCATCGCTTACATCATCCAGCCACTCATATCCTGCTTCTTGTTTCATATTTATTCAGATTTACACTAATCAACAATAGTAAATTCAACTAATTCAGAGGGAAAAATATCAATTGCCCGTTTTTTACCTTCAGGTAAAACTGAAACTCTTGTATTACCCAAATATTGAAAGATACATTGTTGATATCGGTTAAGAACCTTAAACCGTTTCCCATTTTTCTCAATAACCATTCCTTTACAAACAGGTCTTCCTGTTGAATCAACCAACCACTTATTCAAAAAAGATTCTTCCAGTTGAGCGATTTTTTGTTTAAGTGGAGTAATCTGTTTTTTATAAGCATTTTCAAATACCATAATATCTGAATAAATAGCTTGTACCTCTTTCGTAAGTCGTTCAGCGTCCGCAATACGCTTATTATAATTTTCGTCTATTTCTTTCATTTCTGATTCGTATTGAACCATACGGCAGACATTCAACCGCCGTACGGCAATGTGATTACTCAACTATCATCCAATCATTAGCAAACATATCCTGCCAATCAGGTACGTAGTTTGTAGCCATGCAGCCACATTCTGCATCTGGATATATAACCAAACATTGTTCACGATAATGAATTGTTCCGTCCGCACACTTGCTGATTTCTTTCTTGGCTGCATCCGGTAGTGATTGCATCTTAGGAACAATATCCGATGCTATATCAGAGTTGATTTGCTTTACAATAAAGCATTTACCATCCCATTCTTTACGAGCTATATTGAAACCCTGTTGGAGAGCGACTAAAGCTTGCCCAAAGGGTAAATTTAGGTTTGGGACACTCAATTCAGTTTCCATAAACTCTTCAAAACGGCTCTTTGTCTGCGACATCTCACCTATGAGCAAAAGATAAGCGTGTTCATCCGGTTCTACGCAAGTACCGCTTTCTTTGTCAATGATGCAGCCGTCTTCTTCATCGGTCGTAAATCCTACGATGCAACCTACATTCTTTTCTCCGGTGTTTTTCTCTGTAAATTCTACTTTGTCGAATAAATTAAATTTTCTCATTTACTTATCAAGTGGGTTTTACAAAGCCGCCCAAGGCTATTTAATTCCTTTCTGTATTGGTTTAAACCTTTTCAGGATACGTTAATATTCAATTTTTCTTTCATGAAAGAAAATATATGCGCAATCACATCAACCGTCCACCCATCACCAATACATCCCGCCGCCCTATCTCTATCCAATACACTTGTATATCCATCCGGAAGAGTTTGGCAGCGTTCGAGCTCTATCTGATTGAGATAACGGCACGACTCCTTTACATCTTTTTCGTCAAACACAAGCGTTGTAAATCCCTGATCGAAATATCTGTAAAGCATTCTACTAACAGTCCTTAACGGTCTACTGTCACTTTCAAGTAAACATCTTGCTTTCTTCCTGTCAGCATATCCATGCGTAAGAATTGACTGCAAATATATTTTCCGATCCTTTGGAAGTGGTATGGCTGAATATTTCATACCAAACATATCTGTATGTTTAGGACCGATGTTAGTCCAATAGTATCTATTCCTTAATTGAGCAGAAACCAGTTCAGAGTTAATATTTGTTGCACAAACTCCAAGTTTATTAGATATAGTAGCATAGTCTGCTGCGGGCATTTCTACATTTTCCAAAAGAAAAAATGGAGCTTGGGTTTCGTTTAATCCTCTCATATATTCCCAAAACAAGGAGCTTTTATTACCTTGCAGTCCTTTTCTATCTCGATTGGCTTGACTCATATCTTGACATGGGGAGCCGCCAATAAACAAATCTATCTTTCCTATTTTCTTAAAATCAACATTGCGGACATCACCAAGTTGAATTGTATCGGGATAATTAGCTTGTGTTACTTTGATAGCATCTTCCTTGATCTCACAGGCGAAATACTCATCAACTTTTATTCCTGCTCGTTCAAGCGCAACACGACCACAGCTTATTCCATCGAAAACACTTACCACTCTCATTTTTGTTCCTTTCTATCTTGTTATTAATCAATTATAGACTTCATTTTCTTAGTTCGGGTAATTTCTTCTTTAGGATTGGATTTGTCTAAAACAAAAGGTTTTAAACATTCCATGCACTTAACGTTTGTCTTTCCTATCAGTTTATTTGTATTCCAAATATTCCAATGACCACATAAAGGACAATCCCAAATAAAACTTGATGGATATGCTCTCTTCTTTCCTGAATGAACCAACTTCCGAGGAATAACAATAGAACTTTCGCTCATATTTAATTTATTTTGAGGATTTTTCTATATAGACCGGGAATATTCTGGCCTATATAAAAATAAACAAACCCTAACAGGGGCTTTACCCTACAACTGTCCTTTCAGTTGGCTCTTTAAGTAATTAATAAAATGTGACTCTATATGGAGTCGTTTATTCTAAATAAGTCCTTTAGAAACAATACAATGGATTGTACCTTCATCATTTACAATTAATTCATCTGCACAGTGCGAACATATTGTATGCTCTTTATCAACCCACCAACAATTACCATAATTGGGATTATAACACGGATCATTATCCGTACAACCACAATATCGACAGACACCTGATTTATAACGAGGTTGAAACTTAATATCCTTCAAAGAAAGATATCGTCTCGTTTTATGATTTCTTCTCCTTTTTTTCATATATCAATTGCTATATAAATGAAGTATTCAATCACACGATAGAATAAAGCTAATCCCGCCCCAATTAGAAACAAACACCAACCGGCTATCTTTAAAATCTTTTTGATTTCTTGTTTTTCGTCTTCTGTCATCATGGTTATTTCATGTGGTTATTATGCCAGTAATTAATCATCTGAGAAACAGTCTTAACACCTATTTTAGCTTTGATATTTTCACGATGTCGATTGACAGTAGGAATAGATATTGCAAGTTCCTGTGATATTTCATCAGCTTGCATATTGGAAACTATTAAGCGGAATACCATCATTTCGCGTTCGGTTAACTCAGTGGTAAGTTTAGGCTTACAAATGACACCTTCATATAAACATTCACCGCGCATTGGACATTTGACTTCCTCAAAGTCATAATTTCCCATTGCATCAATATCATAATTGAATTGATCGTACTCGCCGAAATTGCATCTAACGAATCGATGTACAATACGGAATTCATAATACGTCCGGTTGCGAGAACTCTTCGAATAAATCTCAAGTAACTGATTATAAGCTTGTGTGTACCTATCACGAATCAAAGAAAGGATATCATCAATCAACTCTCGATCCATTTCTGTGAATGTACGAGCAGCTTTGTTCTCTTCTTTAATCATTACTTCTCCATCAGGAGTGTTGTAAAATTCTACATTCCGATATTTCATAATTATGCCTTTACTAATGTTGGAACCTTATAATCCAATATCATCTTTTCAAAGAGTTGCCGTTCTAATGGTCTAAATGAGTCAGTACGTAGTTTCGTATAAAAAGTGGTATACGCCATTCCTGTGGTATCCATATACTCTTTTCGGAGTGCAATTTTGTTTTCATCAGAGAGAGCATCGTAATGGTCTTTAAGTACCATTTTTTGAGATTCTTCTGTTTTTCCCATGTCAGTACAATTTTTAGTTCTATATTTATACTGCAAACATAAACAATAGTTGCTACAAAACAAAACTATTGTTTATAAAATAATCTATTAATTGTGTTATTTAGACAAAATATAAATTATAGTTATGTTTATAGGTGAAAGAATAAATAAACTTTTAGAAGAGAGGAAAATTACTAAGGTAAATTTATACACCTCTATTGGCATTAGTGGTCCGGGATTAGATAAAATAATTGCAGGTGCAAATGTAAGAGTAGGTAATCTTGAGAAGATTGCCGATTTTTTCAAAGTATCAATGGATTATTTTTTTGATAGAGAGGCAGATAACTCATCTATAAATATAGGTCATCACGTTAATGGTAGTGGAAATAATGTATCTGGAGATATTACTTTAAGTGAATGTCAAAAGGAATTAGTACATCTTAAACAACTACTTGAGGAGAAAGAAAGAACCATTCAAATTCTTTTAAAACAACAATAACAGCAATTTTAACACCGTAGCATAGTATATAAGGACAAATATCGGACAAGTCAAAAAATATTAACCATAATTATGAAGAAGTAAGTAGTTAATTTTCAAGGTATAATTCCTCTATTTTTCAATAGAGGAAAATCCGATACTCTCCACCTCTTCTAAAGGTTATACAGCATAGTTTTTGTATCTTTCTATATTAATCACAAATATAAGTTATCATTATTACTAAGTCCTAAAGAACAATTTGGTATTAGAAGCACTATCAGATACTTTCATCAAGAGTTTTAAAGAAAGAAATATCATCATAAAAAATATTTCATTCATCTATAGATTGATTATAACTCTAAATTTTATAGTTTTGGAGCCTACAATTCAAACCACTTTTTTCATTTATAACAGAGAATAAGTAACTACCTCCACCCAAAAATTTTTATATAACAAGGCCCGTAAACTACTGAAAAAGAAGAGGGTGTCTAAAAATGAAGTGCACCTCTTAAAGATACTAATTTGAAAGCTAATCACAACTCTGCTCTTCAGATTGCATCTCATTCTACAGTTGCCAAAGATCTTAAATCAAAAATAAATCATAACTATACCTATAGCTCATTTAATACCATTAACTATAAATTAACATTACAGAATATCAACGCACTACATTATCCATCATAACACTCATTTGTTAAAACAGTAATTACACAATCACAGAACAAAAAAGCCATTGGAACGTTCCAATTTAAATTAGTAGATTAGGATTACAATACTTAATTATATAAAGTCATGAAAATAATAATAGCAATTATCATAGCAATAACTATATTCGCACTGATAAAATCAGCAATAAAAGCCAATAAGGTAAAGAAAGAAATAGATGTTGTTTCTCCACCAGACAATGATGCAGAAAACAATAAAGAACAAATGAACAAAAAAGGATAAAAAATCAATTGAAAATCACCACTGATCGTTCTGATAAAGGTTTTCACTCGGTCTGAAAAAGAAACTCCTTCTATTCAAACCGACGAAAACATACGCATAAACAAAATACCTGTTCATCATCACAAGATACTCATATAACAGTATTTACAGTATAAATCTGATTATTTTTCTGCCCACTCAAGGATCACAGGACTCTTCACATTTACCCCAAACAAATGTGCCTTTGCCAGTATATTACGTGCCAACTGCGCTTTATACTCTTCAGGAGCATACCGGAAATAAGCTTCTGCCGCTCTTACATGGGCAGCATCATGAATAGGAAACTCCCGTAATTCAGGTATTCCAAACTCTGAAGTATCCAACTCTTTTCGTTCACTCGTTGTCAGCTTATCAGATGACATTTTATGCATTTCACTCATAATGATTCATTTTTATTGTTACATATTACACAGCGTAACAGAAAACAGATCTATAAAGATTGGCGAATAAAGCAATATTAAGAAACAAGTGAGTTGTCGAAGAAGAAAAGAAGCATTCTCTCAGAAGAAGAACAAAGAATGGCTCAGTCTGAAAACTTGGGGGATTGCGTTAAAATTCTTATTTTTGCATCATGAAAACATCCTCTTCCCAAACGATTGATCCTGTTGCTTCTTTAAGCTTGTTCTTGCCTTCAGGAATCCTTGATTACTTTACCCTAGTCAATCATGTTTCTCAGGATACTTGCTTTATTCTTTATTTAGAGGAGAAAGCCACTATTCCTGCTGAATACTCAGATCTACATCTTCACTCAAAAGGTTTCCTCCCTGAGATTGAAGTTCAGGACTTCCCTATCC